>Ga0315904_10000825_pt1 | contig 49223 bp, 28 predicted proteins | sample LakEriMetagenome_6_FD_203529 | JGI IMG/M metagenome (GOLD analysis project Ga0315904, IMG submission 203529) | Freshwater fungal communities from buoy surface, Lake Erie, Ohio, United States - Buoy 12 MA120 | ecosystem: Environmental > Aquatic > Freshwater > Lake | place: USA: Lake Erie, Ohio...
AAAGCGAAATTGACCATGAGAAAAGCGTACGGTTTCAAGGACGTAGAAACCATTTCGATCGCACTGTATCATCAGCTTGGCAACCTTCCGGAGCCAAAACGAATCCACAAATTCTGCTGACGAGGCAAACTCATGAGGAATGTACCATGAAAAAACGCAAGTATGTCGATGTCACTGTCGACTGGGCCGATGGAGTTGTCGTAGCGACCGTCAAGATTCCGATTGCTGATTGGGAAGAAATTCGCAAGGGAAAGAAGTACGTGGAATGTACAAACTATTGGTACGAAGGGACACGATTTACGGCAGGTTTCCATTTCAATTCTCCGAAAAAGGGTGGTTTGCGTGTTACCTATAACGACGGTGGCGAGGGATTCATCGGAGAGATTTCTGAAGCGATTATCAAGGGTGGAGAGATCTGAGATGGTACGAACAAAACCTTTGCTGGTAGGAAGGGTTACTGAACGAGTGGCGTCAGGGTCAACTGCCGGACATTTGAAAACGACCGCATGCTGAACTTATCATTGTTCAGATGACTAGGTGCATCTGGAATTCAGCATTTTGCCGTTTGGGTTTTGCGCATTTCGGTCAAGGTTCGAAGAGAAGCGAGTGGCCAACCGCACCGCCCCTTGGGGTTCTTCTGCTACAATATTTCGCGGTGTCCGTCTTGGCGCCTCGTTGTTCCAAGGAGTAAGCATGTCATCAAGCAAGTTGCCTGCGGGAATGCCCGAAGCCTACTGGGAAACCCATTTTCGCCTAGCCGAACATGTGGACGAGTGGCCTCGGGAGTTCGCCATCATCACAGGCTATGCAACCACAGGGGAGAAGTGGAACGATGCGGAAAACGAGGCCGCCGATCGTGCCTTGCATGCAGAGTTGTGTCAGCATTCACAGCTTGTCAGGCGGATCGCCGGCTATTCGCCATCCACGGGCCATGCGGAACCTGGATGGGCTGTCGCTCTTCCATTCGACACCGCTTGCGAGATCGGCCTCCGCTACCGACAGGATGCCATCTATTTCGTCAGCCAGGACGTTCTCTCGATAAGCTATTGCGATGCCCGTCGCGGCCTGACGGAGATCGGTCCTTTCAGCCCTCGCGTCCACGTTTCAGATCGATAGCCATTTGAGGGGAGCGACGCCCATGGCTGGTGATAATGATAAGACAAAAAAAGGCTTTTCCGGTCTTTTAGACTTGGTGTCCGAGGTCAGTGACATCAATGAACCGATACAGCCGGAACCAAAAGCGGAGGCTATCGTAGATGTCGACGTAAAAAAGGAGTCTCGTGAAGCGTCGCAACGTCCTAGGGTTATGATCGATCCACCTCGATCTTTGCCAACGCCGGATACTGTAAGGCATGCAGACAGTGCTGAGAGCGAAGGGAGTGGAGCATACACTTCATTCGCATTAATGATTGGTTTATTGATTGTATTAAGTCTTATTTTTGGTGTGCTCTCCAATCTTGACAATACAAAAAAGGATCGGGTCCCGACATCCAGCGAAACGGAGCGTAGCTCAAGAACGAGGAAAACTGATAGCGGCAATGGCTCGACGGATTTTCCAATAAGAAAATCTGCAGAATCAACTGTTTCAGATAGAACTTTGTCGCAAGAGAATAGTAGATATCAGAATTCACAAGGTAGTGTCGCATTGCCAAAGGCTGAAGGTAAATCTAGTTCCAAAAACAATCAAAGCCAAGCACCGGCTGGGTCAGGACGGACGGAAAATAGATTGCTATTTAGCGGTAATGGAACAGGCCAAGCTCGCGTGGTGCGAGTTGATAGTGGAGCGGTTGTTTTATCTGATGGAAGACGTTACTCAATCACTCAACTAGCTAGTTCGGATTTTTCGCATTTGATGAATAAATACGATGCGAGGTCGATAGGCTTCGAAATGCCGCATCGGTTCATTGAAGAAGAAATGACTTGGTGGGATAATTCCCTAACCCATAGTCGTAGGGCAAGATTTTTTGCAAAGTCGGGAACTGCAATAATCCTTCTTTCGAAGGAAAAAAAATATCATTATATCGAGTATTCGAAGCTTTCAGCTGTCAATAGAAGTTACATTGACTCCATAGATTTCTCTCGACCTTCAAAAGATCCTTTTTGGGGCCTTCCGGATAGCGTCGCCCCTCCGGCCAGCGACGACCCCTTCGACCCCTTCGACTAAGATTTCGCTCCGACCAGCAACAACCCACTAGACGATTTATGCGATCCTCCTAGCGACGACGCCTTCAGGTAGGTTTATTTTGCGATTTGCTTTTTGCATGAGATTGCGGGCAGCAGACTCATCCAGTCGGACAAAAGCAGCCGAACCCTTGGGGTCTGTACGACATGCACGGCAATGTATGGGAATGGTGCAGCAAACGACGGTAGCCCCCTGTTCAGCCGTGAATTTTCTACAAGATCTGGTCATGGGAATCCCCTTTGGACTCAGGTTTTGTTAACCTATTCAACGGAGTCTCCCCATGTCAGCGAGGCAAGACAACTGCTGATGGAACAGTGCATCGACATCCATCGCTCTACGCCTGATCTTTTTGAAACCGATGAGCAATTCGGACCGGTGATGAAATGACGGCGGTGCAAGTATTTGGTATCCAAAACGGAGATGTATATGGCGGACACTGAACGCACCACAACGACCCCCGAGGCCATGCGGGATGCGGTGATCAGCATGGCGGTTGAATCCTGGCGCTTTGGTCGGGTGTTCGACCGTCTGCTCACGAAACTCGATGCCGGAGAACAGAACCGATACCAAAGCCAGTTCCGTTGGTTCATCAAAAAAGTCGAAGAGGCTTTGGAGAATGCGGAACTCAGGATCGTCAATGTAGAGGGACATCCTTTCGATCCCGGTATCGCCGCCACCCCGCTAAATATCGAAGAATTCGATGCGAAGGATGCCTTGATGGTCGATCAGATGCTCGAGCCGATCATTATGGGGAAAGAAGGTTTGGTTAAAACAGGAACCGTCACTTTGAAGAAGGTGGAACGATGAGGAACTTCGTCGGCATTGACCTGGGCACAACGAACAGTGCGATCTGTTCCTATGATGGTTACGATACCCGCATCTGGAAGAGTCCTCAACAAAACGACGTTACTCCATCGGCGATCTATATCGACAGGCGTGGTAACAAGCAGATTGGTTTTAATGCTTACAACATGGCTCCAAACAGTCCTGACAACTCTGCGGTGCTCTTTAAGCGATTGATGGGTACCAGCACGCCGATCAAACTTCCGGCGGTCAATATTACGATGACTCCAGAAGAGTGCTCAGCGGAAATTCTAAAAGTTCTGTTCGGTTTCCTGCCTGAGGAAATCCGAAATGATCCCGAGACCGGAACCGTCATCACGGTTCCTGCTGCGTTTAACCAGATGCAGAAGGACGCCACCATGCAGGCCGCCAGCATGGCAGGTCTCGGCAAGGTGGCACTCATGCAGGAACCGGTGGCAGCAGTAATGAGTGTGATGCGTACACGTCAAACCGACGGCAGGTTTTTGATCTATGACCTGGGCGGCGGCACCCTCGATATCGCCATCGCCGAAAGCAACGGTGGGCGGGTCAACCTCCTTTCCCACGGCGGTATCGCCATGTGTGGCGGCCGGGATTTCGACCGCGTCCTTGTCGATAACGTTGTCCGCCCCTGGTTGCTGGAAAACTTCGACCTCCCGGAAGACTTGTCCGTGAATTCGAGCTTCAAGTCGCTGCTTCGCCTGGCCATCTGGGCCACCGAACGCGCCAAGATCGAACTCTCGGCCCGCGAGGATTCGGTCATCAGCCTCTCGGAAACCGAGGCCCGGGTGCGGGATCTGAATGGTACGGAAATCTATCTCGATATTCCTCTGCAGCGTGACACCTACGACAAGCTCATTGCTGAACGCGTTGGTGAATCCATCGAGTCTGCCCGGGAAACGCTCAATAAGGCCGGTCTCTCTCCGCACGACCTGGAACGCATTGTGTTCGTCGGCGGGCCGACCCATTACAAACCTTTGCGAGACAAAGTTGTCTTTGAGCTGGGGATTCCGGGGAACACTGATGTGAATCCCATGACGGCCGTGGCAGAAGGGGCGAGCATTTTCGCGGAGTCCGTCGATTGGAGTTCCCAGAACCGATCACGCAAAAACACCCGTGGGCAAATTTCCTCTGGTGGTGAGTTGGCGCTGTCTTTCAGCTACATTGCCCGTACACCGGAAATAAAAGCCAAGATTGCTGTTCAGTTGGAAGGCCAAGCTGCCGCTGGCTCCGAATTCCAAATCGACAGTGTCGATACCGGTTGGACCTCCGGCCGCTTGCCTCTCAAGCATGGCGCAACTATCGACGTCACTCTGACAAAAGCCGGTGATAACACCTTCAAGGTATTTGTTTTCGATTCCGTAGGCGGCCCCATTGCCTTGGAACAGGACAAGATCGTCGTTACCCGAACCGCTGCCTCAGTCGATGCCATTCCAGCCTCTCACTCGATTAGCATTGAAGTATTGGAGAAACTCGGCGGCCGACCCGTACTCGACTATCTGGTTCGCTCGGGTGACTCGCTTCCCAAGAAGGGGAAAAAGGTATTCAAGGCCGCTGAGTCGCTCAAAGCCGGTGCCTCAGGATCGATCAACCTGAAAATTTGGGAAGGCGAAATTGAAGACCCTGTTACCGACAATCGTCCCATCGGGGTATTGAAGATTTCCGGCTCTGATTTCGTTGACGGCGTAATTCCCGCCGGTGCCGATCTGGAATGTAAATACGAGATTCTGGACTCCGGCAACATCAAACTTGAGGTCTCCGTGCCCTGCATTGGCGGCACCTTCCACTCCGGTAAGAACTTCTATTCCCGCCAGGAGGGACAGCTCGACTACACTGCAGCGGCCGTCATGGTTGTCGAGGAAGGGGAAAGAACGCTGAATCGTATCGACGAGATCAATGAGTTGGTGGACAACCCGAAACTGGACCAAGCACGGCGGAAACTTGAATCTGCAGTATCGCTCGATCCAGATGAAGCGGAAACAGAGAAATCCCAAGAAGCGATGGAGAAGGTTTTGGAGGCACGGAAGCTTCTCGCCCAGGTCCGCAAAGAGCACCTCAAGGAGATTCGTCAGATTGACCTCGACGGTGTGGTGACCTTCTTCGACGAAGATATCCGACAGCATGCCCGTCCGTCCGAGGCGACGTCATTCGACAACCTGGCGAAAACGGCACAACGATCAATCGACCACAATGACAAGGATTTCGAGCAACACCTTGATGAATTGAGAGGCAAAAACTTCGAAATCCTTTGGCGGCAAGATTGGTTCGTGGTCGAGCGGTTCAGATGGATAGTCAGCTCACCTCATATGTTTGCCGATAAGCACCGTTTCGCAGAACTCACCCAGATCGGCACGCAGCTTCTGCGCTCGGATGACATTGGAAAACTTCGCGCCGTTGTCGCCCAGCTTTCGATGATTCAGATCGGCCGCGGTCCAGACGACGAGATGTTCGATGTAGCCAACATTATCAGAGGATGATTTATGGCGAAGGATTTATGGTTGCCTAAAGGGTTTGAGTTACCGGACGGATCGAAAATCCGCTCGCTCCTCTATTCAGGAGACGAGTGGCAGATTTTCGATACCAGTGGCTCGAACACTATCCTGCTCACGCGCCCGGAACTGGCACGAAAGTGGGATGAGTTCGGTTTTCTCAACGAATCCCTGTTCGGGGATGTCGCCTTCGGCAATGAATCATTCCGGAGCCTGAGCAGCCATAAAAAATACATACTGGCGGCAGTCGAACATGGTAAGTCCCCGGAAAGCAAGGTCGATGCACTTGCTTTTGCGTTCGCCATCAGAGAGTCCCGAAAGCTGTCTGAGGATGCCTCTTTTCATGATGCAGTTTATGTAGAGCAGTATTCCAGACTGCTCCCGACCTGGACGCTGACGCCCCACGTCGATGATCAAGTTGTCTTGGGAACCTGGATCACCGGTGGGGTCGTTATCTCCACGCAGTCCTTCCGGCGTTTGGCCAACCTGACCGGCTGGATGCCCGCTGGTGACCTGGCTGAGATTGTAACGGCGGCCGGGTTTAGCGTACCTAGGGATGCGGGCCTACTGGCCAAACGCAAGCCTGCCTCTCAAGCCAAGAGCGACTCGAAGGCCGCTATTACCAAGGAACCAGCCGAACCTGAACAGCGGCAAGCGCCCGAGCAACCGGCAGAGGCCAAAGTTTTCAAACTTCCAGGGCGACCTCACCTCGAAGATTTTTTCAACGAACACGTAATCGACATCATCTTCAATCCGGAAAAATACCAAGCGTTGGGAATCGATTTCCCTTCCGCCATAGTCCTGCATGGTCCACCAGGCTGTGGAAAGACCTTCGCAGTGGAACGCCTTGTAGAGTTCATTGATTGGCCCAGCTACTCGATTGACTCAAACAGCGTCGGCAGCCCGTACATTCACGAAACCAGCAAGAAGATCTCCCAGGTTTTTGACAAAGCGATTGATGGCGCTCCGTCCGTTGTCGTCATCGACGAGATGGAATCTTTCCTGTCGGATAGACGCTCTGGCAGCTCGTCCGGCTTGCATCATGTCGAGGAGGTCGCGGAATTCCTTCGTCGAATTCCGGAGGCCATCAAGAACAGGGTACTGATAATCGCCATGACAAACCTGATCGAGATGATCGATCCGGCCATTCTGCGTCGCGGACGCTTCGACCACATCATCGAGGTGAGCATGCCGTCGAAGGAAGAAGTGGCATCGCTGGTAAACTCACTCTTGAGCAAGCTGCCCAAATCCGACGACCTTAACGTCGACACGATCGTCGATGCGCTCACGGGCAAAGCGCTCTCCGATTCGGCTTTTGTCATACGCGAGGCTGCGCGGCTTGCTGCCAAGGCCGGTAAGACAGAGATCGATCAAACCAGTATTGAGGACGCATTGAACATCCTTCCTAAAGACCAAGAGAAAAAAGGCAGACACATCGGATTCGTCTGGGATCACAAATAAGCGGGGTGAGCATGGATCTTTTACAAAATCCTTTTCACATTTTAAACGCCAGCCCCGGCGATAACCGTCGGCGGATCATGGAACTGGCTGATGAACGCAGCCTTCTGCTCAACTCAAATGAGTGCATGGAGGCGCGTTCGGAGTTGACGAACCCCCGTAAAAGGCTCTCCGCCGAAGTCGCCTGGCTGCCAGGCATGCTCTCCGCCGAAGTCGGCTGGCTGCCAGGCATGGGGCCAAAGCGTACAGATGAAGTGTTGTCTCTCCTCAAGTCTTCTCCAGCGGATTTGCTTTCGGTCGATAACCTGTCATCAATTGCTCGGGCAAACCTGCTTGCATCAGGTCTCGCTCGTTTGCCGGACCACAATGCCAAAGACGTAACGGAGTGGATTCTTGAAATTGCCTGGGCGTTTGAGGACCTCGACGCCGATGAGCTGTGCGAGATCATCAACGAGGAACGGACTGTTTCCGGTTTTCCGGAGGTGTCGGACATCTCCGCAGTTGAAGCCGAAATTCAGGAACGGCGGAGACACTATCGCCAGGTGATCAAGTCGGCTCTGGACCACCTTTCCCCAAAAGAACTCGTGAAAGCAGTTACCGTTGCGGTCGCATCGTCGACTGAGGATGGCGAGGAACACGGCCCTGTTATCATAGCCGACCTAGTCGATTCGTATGAGGTCGAAGCACAAGGATTCCTCGATAAGGAAGAAGCGAACATTGAAGCCCTCGTCGAGAAACTGCGAGCCGCCGTCGATGCGGAACGTTCCGATTCCATATTGGCCCCTGCGGTGAACCAGCTAATCCAGGTGGTGAAGAACTGGGATTCCGTCGCTCAGCCGATTCAGGTTAGCGCGAAGAGCCGAGGGCTCGATCACGACGCGAGCCATCGCGTTGCCAGTCTGATTCGTGGTCTGGCGATCGATATGTTCAACGAGCACGGCAAGCTTCATTTCTCGCAGCAACTCACGACTATGATGCAGGAGGTGTTCAAGGAGGTTGGCAAGGTTGCCGATCGTACCGCTGAGGATGCAGATGCTCTTGGTGAGATCGCCGAGCAAAGGGTTCTTCAATCAGAAGTTTCAAAAGTCGAGGAGCTTACTACCCAGATTAAAGCTGACGTTGATGGTGGGCGACCGGATACATATTTATCGCCAAAAGTTAATCAGCTTTGTCAGCTCGTCATGAATTGGGAAATTGATCCCGAGCATGATGCGAGTCAGCACACTGCACGGGTCGTTCGAAATTTAGCGATTCATATGTTCAACAAGCATGGCAAGCTGGATTTTGCTCAACAGCTCACAGAGGCGCTTTTAGAAGTATTTGATGATGCTGGTGAAATTTCTGATCGGATTGCCGATGATGCTGAGGCTCTTCAAGACATGGCCGAAGCCCGAAGCATGCGTAGTTATCCTAGGCCCCACCACGGCCAGCCCAACCCACAGCCATCGACACCTGTCAACTCTCAAAGGCAAGCGGGATCGTCGCCAGTTTATCCCCCCACTAACACACCGTCCCATTCCTCATTTTGGCGAGTCCTTCTCCGGATTCTCTGCTGGGACCTACGCCTCACTTTGATCGTTTTGTGTGTGGGAGCCTTTGGTATCAGATCTCTCTTTGAAAAACAGCAACCCCAACAGCCTTACACAGCAAACTCACCAAATCAACCCAAAAACTACGCATCGACACCTTCCAAACCGGGACGCTCTACCTATGTTCGCCCAACGACCGCACCGAATGGACGCGCTTGGCCAGTCCGTGCGAACTACATCCCTGGATATCCGCAGTTGGCCGGAGGGGGCCTTTCCTCCGTCACCGTTGACAACAGACGGAACAGCTCGGATGTTTTTCTCAAGCTCGTATCACTCGACCGAGTGACGGCATATCCAGTTCGTGTATGCTTCATCCCTGCACACTCCCAATTCACTTTTCAGACTGTCGCTGCTGGCCGTTACGATGTCCGTTATCGTGACCTTGATTCGGGCGGTTATTCGAAGACCGAGCCATTCACGCTCGAAGAGACCAGAACATTTTCGGGGACCGAATTCAGCAATCTGAGCCTAACGCTTTACAAGGTCGCTAACGGAAACATGCGTACAAACGCAATCGACGAATCGGAGTTCTAGTCCAAATTCAGCCGACAATTCGTTGCACTCGGAGCAGCAACCATATCGATTTAACTTACCCGCTTTTCCGGGTGCCGCCCATGCACAAGCGGAACCGACGCAGCCACCGCAGACATCCTGGGGTGACACCCATCGCCCCCCCTTGTGGTGTATTGCCGCGAATGTCTTCCCCTCCCCCTACCCTCAAGTGGCCCGAGATATACTCAGCACTACTCTGGAGAATGTCGCTTGTCCTGAAAGCTCGTTTATGAACCGTATACTTCACGCAACAAAGTTCGCTGCCGAGAAGCATGCTCAACAGCGTCGAAAAAACGCAGACGCTACGCCCTATATCAACCATCCCATCGAGGTTGCGGAACATCTAGCACGCATCGGTGGCGTATCCGACGAGGATGTGCTGATTGCTGCCCTGCTGCACGATACGATTGAGGACACTCAGACCAACTATCAGGAAATCGCAGATCTTTTTGGGATCCGCGTTGCAAGTATCGTTCTGGAGTGCACTGACGACAAGAGTCTCGAAAAGGCAGAACGCAAGCGTCTACAGATCGTCAATGCACCGAAGAAGAGTCCGGAAGCCAAGTGCGTGAAGATCGCTGACAAGACCTGCAATCTCAGTTCGATCATCTCAGATCCCCCCAATGACTGGAGCGTTCAACGGCAGAGAGAGTACTTCGGTTGGGCAGAACGTGTCGTAGCTGGGTTGCTCGGTGTAAATGATCCGCTGGATGCGTACGTCAAAGAGGTTCTTGCTCGTGGCAAGGCTGCGTTGGAAAAGTTGGCTGCAAAGTCCATTCAAAGCGGCTGATTGCTCGTTGTCCAAGTAGGAGCTACCGAACGCTCAGCGCTATCGGTAGCGTTGCAAGGTGCTCCATCCCACAACGCCAATCGTCAAGTGGCTTTTTGAGCGGCGGATTACCCGTTCGGTCTTTTCTTGGAAAGTTCCAGCGTTGTGACCAAACGCGTCACTGACCCGACCGATCCTTGCGAAATGGTCTTTGCGGACTGCGGTGGCTGGCCGGAGGCAAACACTGGCGGTACGTGTTTTTGAACGTATTCCTGGCAGATCCATCGCTGTTGGATCGCTAGTAGGTTTGATAAACTGAGGCCTCGAGCGGTCGGTTACCAAAGATATGTCCTGCGTAAAGCATGTACTCAACCCTTTTGTGAGAATCAGTTTCAAGCATGACGACAATTGACGACTTATTCAAAGAATACCTGCGGACAGTCAGTGGGGCTCGTCTTGCAACAGCTGGATTTACGGCAGCGCAGATAGAAGCGGTCAAAGCGTGGGGCAATTGGGTCCTGGCGTCTCGAGCGAACGCCACCAAATTAACGATCAGGTCGATCAAGTATGACGGGCATGTCGTCACGTTTAACGACGGGAGCCGGTGGGAAGTAAAAGACGACGACGTTTATGTTGTTGGGAGCTGGTCGGAAGGCGATGAGGTCGTTTTACTTGGTAACAGACTGCTCCGAATCGATGATTGCGAGATTGCGACCGTTAGCATCGAACGCGCCTGAGAACCCGGAATTGGATGCAAGCACCGTCGAGATAACTGATTTCGATATTGGATCGATGTTCTGCAAATCCAAGACGGATCAAGGAACGCTGGGGGAAGCTCGCGTAGCACACGCCTCGACAGGTGGGAGTTGAAGGGATGCTTATCCCGGATTTCAAATGTTTTTCCCTCATTATTTGCTCGCGATGTGGATCCTGGTCATAATGTTCAACCGGATGTTTCAGTCTCCCTGTCGCTCGTGTGAGATTCATGGCCCATAACTCCTCTTTTTCCTGGGAGCGGTTCGACCCTGCTTCGCTCGAAGCCTTCAGCCGCGCGTTCGAGTACGATGGTATCAACGACCCGAAAGCGCGGGCAGCGTTTTTAGCGACCAGATACCATAAACCGACGGTGGAGTTTGTCGATAAGACGTTCTACGCAATTCAAACCTCGTGGCTTCGCCGAAACGAGAGTGTTGCGGCGGGCCTTGTAGATGCGTTTATCAGAAACGGAATCGGTCCTCGCGAAAAGCCGAAGAACCACACCGAACGACTGAGGTTCCTCGGACATTGCTCAAACCGAAATGTGTTTCGGCAATATTTCCAGAAAGCGCTCCTGAAGTATGGCAGCGCTGGGAACTGGACCGACGAAGCCGAATTCGTGCTGGATACAGCCATCCCCCGTCTCTCGATCATCCGACCGATGCAGCAGTCGGGTGAGGTGCGTGAACCGTACGATTACCAAAAGCGGGCCTGGGACGAACTCAATCTCAATCTGGCTATCGCGGAATCCACCGGTCGATTCGAGGGAATTCTCGTCATGCCCACCGGGTCGGGAAAGACCTTCACATCCGCTCGCTGGCTCACGGAAAACCACATCAACAAAGGTGGACGAGTACTGTGGCTCGCGCACCGGCATGAATTGCTCGAACAAGCCGCCCAAGCGTTTGCGACATGTGCAGGGCTCGCCAGGAACCTCGAGGAACTCAGGATCCGCATTGTCTCTGGGTTTCACAGCCCCTCTACGGCAATTGGCCCCAAGGACACGGTAGTGTGCGCGTCAATCCAGAGCTTGTCGCGAAACCCCGAAATCGTGGCAGAACTTGTGTCCGATGACCAACTTTTCCTCGTCGTGGATGAAGCACATCACGCAAGCGCTAAATCGTACAAAGACATTATCGAGCAATTGCGGAAACGTTCTCGGTTCAGGATTCTCGGACTAACGGCTACTCCGACGCGAACTCTCGTCCACGAGCAACCGATTCTCGGGAGACTGTTTGGAAACAAACGAATCTATGAGATCGAAACCCGAGAGCTAATCGAGAAAGGCTACCTCTCACGTCCCATTCCCGTGACTGTCAAAACGCATTCCGATGTGGCGGCGGGATTAACTCGTCAGGACTACGATCACCTTCAGTCTTTCAACGAATTATCGGAAGCATGGAAGAGTCGAATCGCCAATCTCACGGAACGAAATGAGACAATCACTCGCCATTACCTCGAGCATCGTGAAAAGTATGGGAAGACACTTGTCTTCGCGATCAACATTCCGCACGCGGAACTCCTCTGCGAAAGGCTGAGAGAAGCAGGCGTGCAAACCGATTACGTTGCCAGTACTCGACTCAACGGCGAGTCTTACGACAAACGCGAGCTGATTAGTCGATTCCGCGATCCCAACAGCGGATTGGATATTCTGGTCAATGTGATGATTCTGACGGAAGGGGTTGATATCCCAAACGTCAAAACGGTTTTTCTCACTCGACCAGTACAAAGCGAAATTTTACTGCGACAGATGGTCGGCAGAGCACTTCGTGGCCCGGCTGCGGGTGGAACCAAGGAAGCTTACTTGGTTAGTTTCCAAGACCGTTGGCGAGAATTTGAAGAGTGGGAGCGGCCGCTGGAACATCTCAAGGACATCATCGATATACCGATTGAAGATATCGTTAATGACGATGAAGACCCAAACAAGATCCCTGCCCCTGAATTGCTTGCGGAAGTAATCCCATGGGAATTGATTCGAAAAACAGCTGTCGAGATTCGGAATCTCTCTCGGTTTGCAGATATCAGCTCATTCGAAGCTGTACCCTCAGGATGGTTTGTTATCGAGCAACAGGATGATGAGGATTTGACCAGGACTCTCGTACCGGTGTACGAGCATCAACGGAATTGCTGGAATGCGGTTTTCGATGACATTGAAAGTAGCGACTCGGATGAAGATATACCCGTTGAGTCGATCCGAGAGGACTACTTTGGTGATTGCGATACGCCTCGTCCCGCATCGCACGACATCGATCGTGTCATCGCATACGCAATCCAGGAAAGAAGACGTCCGATATTCCAACCCCTTCAAGGTCGTGGCGATTGCGACCCATCCAACCTGGCGACAGCTATCTGGGAACAGCAACTAGGCCCCGCTGACATGAACCGAATGCTGTCGCGTACCCATGAGCATCCTCTCACGAAAGCAATTTTTGGGACGTTCGAAGAGTTTCGCGACATCGTGCAGCGAGAACTCAACGACTTGACTTCGTTCAAATCGGGAAGAAAACCTCGATTAGGTGTCGTCGAGTTCGAACCATGGGGCAATTCAATCATCGCTCCAGGTCCATGTCATAACCTAGACCAGATCATGGCTCGTGTACTCGAACAAGCGAAGCAATTGAAAGATCTACCACCGCTACCCTGGAACGGCTCGCTCCATTGGACGAAGCGACCGATGAAGGGATGGTACGGGAAGGCGTTCTGGGAAGGTAAGTCTCCCAAAGGTAGCGGAGAAATCCGAATCAATTGCCTGTTGGACAGTCCAGACGTAAACGCAGACACGATTGAGTTTCTGGTCTGGCACGAGTACCTACACCTGTTCCTCCAAGATGGCCACACGCCCGTGTTTCGTCGCCTCGAGAGAAAATGGACCGGCTACCGTGATGCGGAGCATGAATTGGAAACACTTTCCGAACGATTCGATTTCCTCTTCTATTGGTGATAGTTCTTTTTTTGTGACTGAAGTTGCTCATTCGCCGATAAGCAATTGGCCTTTGCCCTTGCGATCCACGTAATCGATGATCAGTTGTAGCTGGGCTGGAAGATTGACCGCTCCTCCCATCAAACGCAGTTTCCCAGACTTGGAATCCGCTCTGGCTTGTCGGAATTCCTCCTTAATCCATCGGGCTTGTTCACTCTCAGGTGGAAGGAAGGTATCGTCAAAAGCCCGGCGACGTAATGTGTACACTATAACCATGCAAACGGTACGAAACACTTCTCCTCCTGCTCCTCTAATGCGTTGCGCGCGAAATACATCTCCTGCACCACTGATAATCTCGGTGCATTCCTGAGAACTGATTAACTGCGTTGCATCACCACGGAAGCGAAGAAGCTCAGCTAGGGCCTTCCACCAGGGTAGTTTCGCTTGGCCGCATCGTAGCTTATAGAGGAAGCATGTCCCAAATACTGCAATGTGGCTCGGAGTGCGCAAACACTTTCCTGCTGCAAGCACGTACTCCTCGGCAACTTGGGAGTATTGCAGACGATCAGCAATGAGTTCATGGAATTCCTTATGATCGACATGGGTATACGCTATAGCCCTCACGAATTCAAAGGATCGATTGCTCAAAAAATACGGCCACGCCACATCCATGAACGCAGACAATTTGAAGCTCCCATGGCAGTTCCCATCGGAATCGAACGCTGTTGCATCGCGAGGATACATGTTTCCATCCTTGTCGCGAAGCTTGTCCTTCGCCTGATCCAGTAGCCGACTCACAACTGAAACCTTTTCACCTCGTTCCATCGCTTCACGAACTTGAACCAAATAGGAATGGGCCACCTGCATCTTTCCGTAACTACTCAAGCGTGGCAACAATTCAGGGAAAATTCGCGGGTAGACGTTCAGATATCCTTCTTTGTTACACCGCTCGCCGGTATCGGAGAGGAAATCCGTCATGTGCTTCCAGTCGATGAAAATCCTCTGGGCACCGAACAGCTTTTCATTCTCGGGATGGATCTCAATACGTGCATTTCCTTGGGCTGGAGTCATCTGCACCGACAGGCTCACCCGCTCAGTTGATTTCGCAATAGAGGGAATTCCCGTTACGACTTCTCGCACATGGTCAAAATCTTCGTGTGCAATCGCAAGCTTTAGATCGATACTGCTCGGCGCTATGGACATGTTTCCCACTCGCTCGGGTCGGCGCCACTCTTTACCACCCTCTACCCATTTCTGTTCCGGCTCCAACAAATCGATCCAGGTCGGTTCTCCCTTCTCCAGGATGACCATCTCCAAACGTGGGAGAGTATCGAGGTAGGTTGGCAAACCTTGTTCGAGTCGCTCGGCGAATCGAAATGCTCCCCGGGCAAGCAATCCTTCCGGCGCGTCCCTGCCTTCGATGAAAACCCTTTCGCTTTCGGTGTCGAGGCTATCCAATACCGTCTTGAATATGGGCGTGTGATCATCCAACGCGCTGTTTGCAAGTGGACCGGAAAAGACGATACCCGAATAGCTTCGTTGAATAGACCCTCGAATCCGCATCAGTTTCGTTGTTAAATCCAATAGATCGACTTGGGCCATGTGGCATACTGATCGCTCTAGCTCCTCTGTCAACTTTGCGGTACTGGTTCGTGTGAAACGGAGGCTAGCTAGGTAACGAGTCAAGGTCGGTGAACACCAGAGCTGATTCCATAGGCAACCCACCCGATCATCGGTGTCTAGAAGCGGGTTTCGTAGAGTTGGGATCTCCTGGGAGAGTTGATGGAGGATTTGCCGAAAGCCAAATCCTGGAAACCGTTCGTGTTTTGATGGCCGCCGTCGCCCAGGAACGACTGTGCGGCGACTGGAACTGCTCGTCCAGCTCACCAGCTCCAATTCCGTAATCTCAATGTCACCGAACCCAACGTAAACGGATAGAAGCTTACTGACCGAATCCGTCTCTTGAAGTCTAAGGCGGTCGATTTGATTGCGGAATGCGTGGGTCCATTCGATCGCAGCAGCGACAGGACGCCAAAGGAGCTTGCATTTCAGATTCTCTCGCTGAAAGGAATCGAGAACGGCCTGCTGTTGCGCTACGTTCCAGTGGTTTGGGACGACGAGAATCAAGTTGCCATCGAAGGATGGATAAAGCTGAGCTAGTGAGCTTGCCAATGCATCCGAGCAAGAATACTGAAGTTCGGCATCGTTTTGGCGCCAAACGACAACGTTGTTGTTTCCGATACGATCCAGAATCAACCCGATGGGTAGACGTCCACTACCGTTGATCGTGTCCACTCTCGCTTCGGTTGGCCATTGCAATCCGCTTCCTCTTGGATGGGGTACGCTTCCGAAATCGAACCGAAATCGCTCCCCCTCGATTCTTGGGAGTAGAATCGCGCTGGCAATTTTGCCGTGACCACCCAATGGTTGGCTTTGGACTTGGTCGTCTTCATTTGGTCCGCTTGCATAGGCGCAGTCGAGCCAAAGACGATCCGCCGATATCCCGATTGTCTTTGGTCCCATTGTCTCGCTCCGTTTACGCCTGCTCGAGAATTGAGACCAACAATGCTTGCAGCTTGTCGAGATTGGTTTGTGCCGGTGTGTCCAGGCTCACCACGCGACCTCGACCATCGAAAAACACCTGCTCTGTGTCCGGCCGTTCAAAGGTGAGAATCAAAGGATGAATCGACTTCGCTGAGGAAACAGTTGCTAGTTTTTTCTCAAGCATGCTTAATCCTAGGCCGAAGCTCTGGGGATCTGTTTCCGTGAAGCACCAAACGGGCACCACCACATGCGAAGTTCCGACTCGAGGCTGGATGAGGAAAAAATCGACCGCCCAAGGGTAGAACTCGCGTGAAATGAACGGACAACTAGCCGCCCGATTTCCTGGGCAAATAAGCAAAGATTGCCTTTTATTATTCAGCGAAATCGATGCGGGACCGAGTTGCGTACGATCCGATACGAACTTCCCAGAGATGGCTTCGTGAAATAGAACCAGATCGGACTTGAGGAATGGAGATCGTTGCGTGAGCGAACTCAAAACGGAAAGCAAAAGAAACTGGCAGCTCTCAGCAAACGTGCGATCTCTCCACTTCCAGATATCATCCTTCTGTTTTCGTTGAGATAGAAGTGCGAGGTATGCATCCCAGAGCTTCCGATACTTTGGTTCATGAAGCAACACGTAGTTAGGTTGCGCGAAACCCACGAGTGGCTTGGCATCTCGAATATCGCTGTTGCGTTCCCAGTCTACGATGCTTCTTCGGAAGCCCGAAACGGAAACGACCCGGTCGTGACTCTGAAACTCCCTATAGATCGAAAGGTAGTTTGAGCATTCAACCCTCGCTCGATGGAGCAAGTCGCGCACCACGCGGTTTTCAAGCGTGTCCGTATCCTCCTTGCGTACTACGCCAAGCAACTCTTGCCGCGATCCTGCTCGTTCGTAGATGTCTCGACCTGGCTGCCGGGCAATCCAACGTAAACAGGCTGGATCAATTTCCTGAATCCTCGAGATGCTTTGGAGTTCCCGTGTCCTGCGCAGAACCACACGAGGTTTCTCGCATACCTGCCCCAGCGTACGACTGATATCTCGTGCCAGCTTGACGATCAAAGCCAGTCGTGCGTTGTCTTTGTCGTCTGAATTCAACCATCGGCAAGTCGCGCGATACACCGAGCGAATCTGGTTCCCATTGCAATTCCCTTCCCAATAGAATCGATTCGGTCGGAGATGATCATTGAGATCATTCACGAATTGGATGTGCTGGTCGATAAAGTTCCTGATGCGCACATAGCCTTGAAGCGAAGCAGGAACGACATCCTCGGCGTCCAGTTGCTCATCAAGTTCGCTGCGTGCTATGCCTGGGCCGAGGGATACCTTGACCGTGTTCTCGCTACCTTCGATACCACTTTGGAAACGAATGACCGTTTCAGCCATCGCTGAGTCGCCCCGCGGGAGCTCGAATTTGCTCCACCTTCTGCGAGCCGCATCGATCCACTTACCCACAAGAGGGAGAGGGTCCTTCATCGTATCGCAAATGACCTCGGAGCTACATTCAAAGGGAAGGATGATGAACCCGCGGTGCAGCGGCGAGGCCTTCTCCACGAGGCTGGAGTCGGGTTCAGCCCAGGGAAGGCTCGCCACATGGAAGGCAACGTCACTCTTAGCCATCACAGGGTGTCCATTTTCCCGTTAGAAGGATCCGCTCAATTCCTCTTGAAAGCGATTCACACCGAGCCAGACGAACTGTCCATCTTTGGACGACTGATCGATCGCTTGGATGAGCAAGCCATCGTCGAGTTCGTTCAGCACTCCTTTGACCTTTCCAAGAGCCGACTTCACCGCGGTGTCTCGCGCATCTAATCCGCGAAACTTGGGAAGGATTTTCTGTTCAATCTGATCTGCCAGCGCATCGTTCACGGCATCGTCATCGGAGCTCGGATAGTTGGCCACATAACTTAGGATGCTGTTCCGCGTTCGGAATCCGAATGGTCGTTTGATTTCCGTCATGGCATCATCCAATTTATTGGTCTGCTCCAAGACTCGAGCTCGCGTTGTATCAGACAGGCTTTCTGCGGATCGGCACCACGAGTCCCATAACGCAAAATCAATCCGGGAAGTCATCGATAACGAAGACTGATTTGCGTTGGTCTGCTCGACACTCCCCGGCCTACCGAATCTCAACACGTTCGCTCGGTCAACGACCTTGTCGGACAGCGCTTGTGTTGTTTCATCCTCATTCATCGTCCCGACGAAGAGCACATTCCGATCGACGAACAGTTGCATGATCGGCGTCTTGTTCCTTCCGGAACCGACCTCAAGTCCGATTTCCGCTTTACGTCGGCTTTCGGCATGGTTCCGGTTGATCCCCCGCCGCGTTTCCAAGCGACTGAGGAACTCGCTGAAATAGTATTCGACTCTTGCGAGGTTCATTTCATCCAGCAACACCAGAAGCAATTGCGAGGACAGCGAGTGGTCCCAGCTCTCTGGAATTGTCCAACCGCGATCGGGTTCCTTGTAGAAAGGATCCATTTGCACGAGAGCTCGCCCCAGCTCAGTCGCTCGATAGCGATTCTCAAGGTAGTTGAAGAAACCGAACATATCCTGAGGGCTATCCCATCGCGGCTGGACGGCTACGTTGAGAAAATGCATGCCCATGGCCTCAGCGTACCTGCGAGGCAGTTCGCTCTTTCCAGTACCGCTGATGCCCGCTAAGACGACCAGTGGAGAAATGTCGGTTACTTTGAGAGACGTGTGGAACGCTCTCAGCACTCTCCTTGGGAAGTACAGTTTTTGACTCCGAAGGTACTGTTCAGAATCCGCAAGGAATTCCAACTCTGGCTGGTTGCGTCGCTTTCCAAACTCCGATGCTTTTTGTCGGATGTACGGTTGCCAGAGCTCCTGAGTTCTTCGCTCCTCTGCACCTTCATCGCGACCCGTCATTTGCAAGACCGTGTTCCAATCGGCTCGCAGGTTCTTGATTAGATCCTCCAAAGCAACTTTTTCGCGTTGGAGAGCCTGGACGTCAGCCGACAACCGCGATCGCTCGTCACGGGCGGCATGCAATTCATTCGTCGTATCCGCCAGTTGCTTCTGCAATTCCGCTAGCTTTTTCTCATTGAGTTCAAAACGCTCTTTGCATTCAGCGATCTGAATTTCGTACTGCTCAATCCTCTTTTCCATCGTGGTGCGAACATCTGCTAATTCCTGCTGTGCAACCTCGATGTTCGACTGAATTCCAGACAGCTTCACTTCAAGTGGATTCAAATTGGCTTCGAGTTGCAGCTTTCTCTTGTCCAAGTTCGAGATCGATTCCTCGAGTTTCCGCAACTCAGCGGTTGCTTGGATCTTTTGCTTCTCCAGTTGCTCCAACTCAGATTTCGCAACCGTTGCCCTGGCCTGACGCTCTGCTAGCGTAGAGCTCGCTTCGTTAGCCTGCTCGCGTAGCTTATCCAACCTCTCTTCGCTCTCTTTGATCATCGCCGCAGTCTGATTGAGACGCTCTTCCAACTGGCGGTTACGGGATTCGAGACTCGTGGCTACTTGCTGCAACTCATCCTTTCGCACCTCGATTTGCGATTCGATCCCAGCTAATCGAACTTGGAGAGGTTCCAGCTCCTTCTCAAGCCGCAGCTTCTCTTCGGCAACCTCTGCCTTGGCCGATTCGATAGCCTGGATCTCTTCTTGCTTTTGGCTTTTGATTTTTTCGTGATAGAGCAGCTCTGCCTGAATCCCGGCGATGGATGCCTGTTGATTGCTGATGGTTGCCAGCTGATCGGCAACCTTGGATTGGAGCGATGCCAGCTCAAGCCGAACTGCCTCTTGTTCCTCGCGTTCGGCTTTCAGTTGCAGGAGTTTCTCCCTGTTTGCGGCTAGCCATTCATTTGCCTCGTCCCTCTCAGCGATCAGGACGCGGGCATCCGCGAGACGCTCCTGGATATCGTCATACTCATCCTGGGCATTTTTCTTTAACTCAACAAGCTTCTCGAGGCGAACCGCATCCGGTAAGAGGGCACGTTCACGCTCGTATTGGAATCGTTCCTTCTTGCCTTGGATGTAATTGAATCCTGCAAGGAACAAAACGATGGCGGATACGATCATCCCGCCTAGATAGGGAAGAATCAGTTCGTACATCGGGCGTTACATATCTCCGGTGCTATCGTTTTTGCCGCCCGAGCTCTCAGCATCCTTCTTGAGCTTCTGCAACTCTGTCAGCTCTGCGAGAAGTTCCTTTTGTTTGTTCTTCAAGTCCGTTATCTGCGACTCTGCGTTCTTGATTTCTTCGGCCAACGTCTTGGTTTTGGTTTCCAACTTGATCGATTGATCGGACAGTTTGGCGATGTTCGTGGTCGTATCACTCTCGGACTTTTTCAGAGAGGTCACCTTCGCGTTCATATCATCGATCTCCTGGGAGATTTTTTCGCGATTGTTCCACTTGTCCAGGTAGTCGGCGAGTTTGCTTCGAGCGACACTCATGCGAGAATCCGCGGTCGCAAGTTCTTTTTCAAGATCCTGTTTCTGCAAAGACATCGCGGTCATTTCCCCAGCCAGCTTGGCCTTTTCCGATTTGAGTTTCTCCACCTCTTGTGCGAGATTCCGGGCACCTTCCGTTGCAACGATTGCTTCCTTCTTTGCTTGCAGCGCCTCGGTCAAGTCGTTGTTGGCCGAGAGGACGTCATCACTCGTCTTTCGCAGGTTCTCCCTCGCGGTTCGAAGCGAGTTGTCGACTTGCGTTAGCTTCTGCTCGTTGTTTTTGAGTTCCGCACTTTGGCTATCGAGAGTGGTCTGATTGGTCGTGACTCGCGATTGCAGTCCCTCGAGAGTTTTCGTCGTTGCATCCAACTGGGTTTGCAGGGTGGTTTTCTGTTTGGTCAAATCGGAGAGTTCACCCTTGATTTTCTGAATAGCATCGAGCGTTGTTTGTTCCTCCGATTGAGCTCGACGTTGCAATTCCAATGCGGAGCTCGCAGACTTCTCGACCGTATCCAATTCCCCTTTGGCCGAAGCGAGCTTTTTCAGTACCGACTCAAGCTCCTTCTCCGCCGCAACTCTGGCTTGTTCGGATTGGATTTCTTCTTGGCGAGACTGCTCGACTTTGGTCTTGGTTGCAGCCGACATCGCTTCCCATTCCGATGTGACCGCAGAGAACTGAGCCTTCTGAGCTTCCCACCCTTCACGAGTGGTCACGAATTTCACGACGCTCATGAGACCTGACGACTGGGCAACGATCGCAAGAATACTCAGGGCGCTGACGACCGCGATTGCAGGTGCCAGGTTTTGTTTTGGTTTGAGCGTGGTAGCCATTTCCTCTCGAATCCTTGATTCCTCAGTGAAAGTCAGCTTGGGACTAGTATGTTCGTATCCTAACGGTTTTCAAGCAACTTCAGCCTAAAGGCCTGACCGACTTCCAACGGGCCAATCGTCTCCCACTTCCGAATCCGCAGCACCAAAGTCCCTGGGGGACAAAGATAAAGGGCCGCTATTCCGTGCCAAAACCGGTTGGCTCCTCCCTAAACACCGTCCGCGAGTGTGAATCGCGGATGATCGAGAAAAAATCTAGAAAGTCGCGACGTTGACCAAACGTGTCACTCAGCCGACCGATCCTCGCGAAATGGACTTTGCGGATTGCGGTCACTGGTAGGAGTCAAACGCTGGCAGTCCGTGTTTTTGAATGGATTCCTGGCAGATCCATCGCTGTTGGATCGCTTGTAGTTTTGATAAACTGTCGTGCTGCTGTCCAGATCCCAATCGTAGGGGACGCAACCATGCCCAAACCCAGTGAAAACATGAATTCATACGATTCTCGAAAATCCCCTGGGGGCGATCCAGCGATCGTCGTTTACCACAGTTCAGCAACCCAAGAATCGAGGCACCTGATCCACCGTCCGTTGTTCTTTCGGTAATCAGCAGTAGCGAACGGAAAGAAATCATCCCCTGGGAACACACACCACGCGGAAAACCCACACTCAGATGTCGAACCCTTTCTTTGATCATCCGATTCTCAACTCACCTTACGCTTACCCCGCGAAACATTGGGAACTCGACGAGAATGGCCAGCCGACTCAGAGAATTGCTGAGCGACGTCGTGAAGCGGAATTCATCACTCCTATACCAAAACCGAAAAAGCGAAAGAAAACTGCGACCCAACAGCTCGAGCTGACATTCGACGAAGGCCATGGTTTGTCGAGTAAGGACCAGCAATACGATACGACATCGATCATCAACGAAGTACGCAGGCTTGTGGAAGCCTGGCGAACCATTCCGAACGCTTCAAGCTGGCATGTCACGCCCGAAACGGCCCGACTGCTGCAACACTGGCGACATCACGAGTTCAGCGGGGTACGTCCTTTTTTCTGCCAAGTCGAAGCGGTCGAAACAGCGGTTTGGCTGACGGAGGTCGCGAGCAAATCCAACGAGGGGAGGAAGCTTCTGGATCATATGGAACGCGCCAACCGCGATGCCAACCCTGAGATCATGCGCCTCGCGTTAAAACTAGCAACCGGCGCCGGAAAAACAACCGTTATGGCCATGCTTATCGCTTGGCAAACCGTCAACGCAGTACGGCATCCAAACTCAAAGACCTTTACTCGAGGGTTCCTGATTGTTGCTCCTGGTTTGACCATTCGAGATCGATTGCGAGTCCTGCAACCGAACGATCCTGACAGCTACTACAAATCCCGAGAGATCGTTCCCAGCGATATGCTCGAAGAGATCAGCCGAGCCAAAATCGTCATTACGAACTACCACGCATTCAAGCTGCGAGAACGCGTCGAGCTGTCGAAAGGTGGTCGCCAGCTGCTGCAGGGCAGAACAGGCGAAGATCTCAACACGCTCGAGACCGAAGGCCAGATGATCCAACGCGTGATGCCGGATCTGATGGGGCTCAAAAATATCATCGTCCTGAATGACGAGGCCCATCATTGCTATCGGGAAAAGCCACCCGAGTTGGACGATGAAGAACTGAAGGGGGACGAGAAGAAAGAGGCGGAAAAGAACAACGAAGCGGCCAGGCTTTGGATTTCCGGAATTGAAGCCGTGAATCGAAAGCTGGGGGTGGCCCGAGTTTTCGACTTGTCAGCCACACCGTTTTTTCTGTCAGGTTCTGGCTACGCCGAGGGGACTTTGTTCCCGTGGACGATGAGCGACTTCTCTTTGATGGACGCCATCGAATGCGGCATTGTGAAGCTGCCTCGCGTGCCGGTAGCACAGAACATTCCCGGCGATGAAATGCCAATGTTTCGCAACCTCTGGGAAAACATTCGCAAAGACATGCCCAAGAAAGGGCGCGGTCATGGTGAAGAGCTGGACCCTCTCAAATTGCCGACACGCCTCCAAACCGCTCTCCAGGCCCTGTACGGACACTACGAGAAGACGTTCACGATGTGGCAAGATGCAGGGATCACTGTCCCTCCCTGTTTTATCGTTGTCTGCCAAAACACGGCCATATCCAAACTCATCTATGACTACATCTCGGGATTTCATCGCACGAACGAGGATCGAACTTCACAACTGGAAAACGGACGATTACCCCTGTTCCGGAATTTTGATGATGTGACTGGTAATCCTTTACCTCGACCTAACACCTTGCTCATCGACAGTGAGCAACTCGAAGCAGGTGACGCTCTCGACACAAATTTCCGCGAGATTGCATCGGATGAGATTGAGAGATTTCGAAGAGAGATTGTCGAGAGGACCGGGGATGCTCGTGCCGGTGACAAAATCACTGATCAGGAGTTGCTCCGCGAAGTGATGAATACGGTTGGCAAGGCCGGACAGTTGGGTGGATCCATTCGTTGCGTTGTCTCCGTATCGATGCTCACCGAAGGATGGGATGCGAATACGGTGACGCACGTTCTCGGAGTTCGAGCATTTGGAACACAGCTCCTCTGTGAACAAGTCATCGGTCGCGCTTTGCGTCGTCAGTCTTATGATCTCAATGAAGAAAACCTCTTCAACGTCGAGTACGCGGATGTCTTCGGCATCCCTTTTGACTTCACTGCCAAACCTGTAATCGCCCCGCCGCAACGCCCCCGTGAGACGATTCAAGTGAAAGCGGTCAGGCCCGAACGCGATCGCTTAGAGATTCGATTTCCTCGCGTAGAAGGCTATCGAGTGGAGTTGCCCGAGGAACGTTTATCGGCTGACTTCGATGACGACTCCACACTCGTGCTCACCCCGGATTTAGTCGGGCCATCGATCACTCAAAACTCGGGCATTATCGGCAAGTCTGTTGATTTGAGTCTGGAGCACTTAGATAAAGTACGCCACTCGACGATTCTTTTTGAGGTAACATCTCGCCTGATCTACACCAAATGGCGGGATCCCGGTGAAGAACCCAAGCTCCACCTCTTCGGTCAGCTAAAGCGGATCACCAAGCAATGGCTTGATAACCACCTAGTTTGCAAAGGCAACACCTATCCAGGCTTGTTAATGTACCAAGCGCTCGCCGACATGGCGTGCGAACGGATCACCCGGGGCATCACGGAGCATTTCAAAAATGAGCGGCCGGTGAAAGCGCTCATGGATCCGTACAACCCAACCGGCTCGACCTCGTTTGTTCGGTTCAACACCAGCAAAACCGATCGGTGGGAAACCAGTTCCGATCACTGTCATGTGAATTGGGTCATTCTCGACAGCGACTGGGAAGCAGAGTTCTGTCGCGTCGCGGAATCCCACCCTCTCGTTCGAGCCTACGTCAAGAACCACAACTTGGGATTCGAGGTCCCTTACCGATTTGGGAGCGAGAATCGAAAATATCGACCTGACTTTATTGTGCTCATCGATGACGGCCATGGTCCTGACGACCTGTTGCACCTGATCGTCGAAATCAAAGGCTACCGGCGCGAGGATGCCAAAGAGAAAAAAGCTACCATGGACACCTACTGGGTTCCGGGTGTCAACAACCTCGGTACCTATGGTCGTTGGGCATTCGCTGAGTTCACCGATATCTACGAAATCGAATCCGATTTCAAAACCAAGGTCGAGCTGGAGTTCGAAAAGATGATCAACTCAGCCTCTGTTGCGTCACAAGTCAATGAGTGCTTGATCACCCCAGCATAAATTCAAACCGAACATAGACAAAAACAACTCCTCATGGGCAGCAAATAGATGAAGGCGAATGTACTCAGCTTCTCGAAGATCATTGACAGTACTCATGGTGCTCGAGAACACTACCACGTTCCTCGATATCAGCGGGAATACACATGGGGGAAAAAGCAGTGGGATATTCTTTTGCAAGACCTGCAAGAAAACGGTATCGGCTACTTTGTGGGTGCAATCATCGTCGTTAAGGACGGTGACGATGATGACCACACGTCACAAACCATTTACGAGGTCGTTGATGGCCAACAGCGGCTGACAACCTTGTCGTTATTGATGATTGTACTTTACGAAAAACTCTCAGTATTGAAGGACTCCATTGCGTTCGAGGACGAGGACGACAAGTCGTATTTTGATAACTGTTTGACCGACTTGCGGACCAAACTGGTCCTGAAAGTGCGTAAGGAAGAGGATCACACCGAGCCCCACAAGCGAGGATGGCTAGAAAGAGGCAGGTACTGCTATCTTCGACTTCATCCATCGCCACAGAACGAAAATCTCCCCGACTACAGATACTCACTAGGTCAAGCCGGTTTGATTGCTGAAACCGATTGCCCCGTTCGCTACGGCAATCGGCGTATCGCAAAAGCACTGAATTTCTTCCGCGACAGTCTTCCGTCATCGCGAGAGCCGCTTCTTGACCTGCTTGCGAAGATCAATCAGCTTCAGTTCGTGTTTATTTCAGTTGGTTCGCAGGCTGATGCGTTTACGCTCTTCGAAACGTTGAATAATCGGGGTGTTCCACTATCCGCAATTGACATCGTCAAGAACAAAATGCTTGCCGAGATGCAAAAGCAACGCGGCGTCGATGTTGACGACTCATTTGAGCAATGGCGGAAAATCATCGACAACGTCGAAGACACGGATGACCAAGAGCGGTTTTTGAGACAATTCTACAATGCGAACCACTGGGACCCATTGATTAGAGTATCAGGCCTCACTCGTGCCAACAAAGCCAAGATCATTTCGATCTACGAGAAGGTAATTGGTCGCGATCCTCAACGAGTTTTTGATCGATTGTGCGAGGCTGCTCGATGGTATGGACAATTACTCTATCCAGAGTGGTATGAGGAGATCCAAGAGGATATCCAAACAGCTCTCGTTGATCTACAGTTCGTCGGTGCAACACCTTCCTATCAATTGTTACTGTACTTGTTCATGATCCCAGACGGTACACTTGTGGATGAAGACTTCCTGTTGCGTTCCATCAACCTGATGCGAAATTTCTACATTCGCCGCAATGTCACTGATTTTCCGCGGACGTCCGCGCTGGATCAATCGCACGTTAATGCGATCGCTGCTTGCCAGAAGCGCATTGACGATACTGGCTCACTCGACTTTGAATTCTTTCAGTCCCAGGTGCTGGTCCCTGAAGAATACTCGTCGCAAGACGAGTTGCGAGAGAGCTTAGCAGGAGATATCTACTCAGAAAACGCTGGAATGGCACGGTACCTTTTGATCAAGCTCGATGAGGAACACCACACACGTGAGTACGCTCCAGACCTTTGGGCACGTAACAAGTCCGATGACTTCATATGGACCATCGAGCATGTCTTACCGCAAAGTGATAATCTCTCGAATGATTGGATTCAGGACCTGGCAAACGGTGACCGAGAGCTCGCCCATGAGCTTCACTATGCTAACGTCAATCAACTCGGGAATCTAACCCTCAGCGGATACAACTCCAGGCTATCCAATGCACCGTTCGAAAAAAAGCAGGCATTATCAGGGGACAAGAAGGTCGGGGACCAAAAAATTGCGATCGGTTACAAGAACAAACTCGCCCTCAACTCGATGACCTTCGTGTGTAAGGGGAAAACGACGAGCCTAGCGCGCACCACCAAGTGGAATGCCGATTTGATTCAGGCTCGGACTGAGCACATGGTCGACCGACTGATCGAGATGTTTGCTTTTGATAATGAATGAATGATTTTGCGAATGACCATTTTTCTTGCTGATCGACAGATCGGACTGACAGCCGTTTCCGTTTGAAATCAATCGAAACCTACGATGAATGCACTACCCGAATTCAGCCGACTCGTTGAACTCGATATCCGGGACGCCTGGAGACTTGAGGCATATGAGTTCACCCCATGGCTAGCTGATAATCTTGAGTACCTAAGTGATGCTTTGGGCGTATGCCTGGAATTGATCAAGCGAGAGGCTCCAGTTGGTCCGTTTTCTGCGGATCTGCTGCTGCGCAATGCTAGCGACAAATCTCTAATTCTTGTGGAGAACCAACTGGAAGCTAGCGATCATTCACATCTGGGGCAAATTCTGACCTACCTCCAAGGATTGGAAGCAAAAACGGTGGTCTGGATCGCGCCTCGCTTTAGAGATGAGCATCTCTCCGCAGTTCGGTGGCTAAACCAAAATACACTGTCTGAATACGCGTTCTTTGCCATACAGTTGAAAGCAGTACGAATTGGAGATTCTCCGATCGCTCCGGTTCTGGAGGTATTGGAACGGCCCAACGAATGGGAACGTGCGGTACATCGAGCAGCTCAGGCCGAGATCAGTGAACAGGGACAGTTGCGTCAAGAATTTTGGAGGCACTATCTCGCATTGTTTCCCACGGAGGAAGCCTTTGGCCCCCCCAACGCCGCCAATAGCCGTTGGCATTCGTTGAGAGAATCCAACTTGATTATCAGTCAATTCCTTTCGGATACACGTCTCGGCTTGTTTGTTCGAGGCCTGAGGAATGCGGAAAGTGAAGAAGTGTTCAACCGACTGCGCCCACACAAAGATGTGCTCGAAGGCAAGACCAGCTCACAACTGGTGCCGAGCAAAGACGGTCGATTCCTTCTCTTGGAACGCAATGAGATACTTGCGGACCGTTCCAAATGGGATGATCTTGCTCGCTGGCTCAATGGTACAACCCAACTATATGAACAAGTGCTCAAAGATTTATTCGCAACAAGCACGATCGCTGAATCCAATCATCAACCAATAAACACTCCGGGATACTCGCATGGCCAAGAAGAAGCCCAGCAGTAAAGAGACAACGAAGTCTGTAGAAACGATTACGCATACCGATGAGAAGCGGAAGAATATTCCGACAATCGAGTACCGCTCGATGGTACGTGAAGAACAACAATCACCGATCCCGGTCCGCTACCATCGGAACACCGACCTCGATCCCCAACTCGTATGGCGAGGCAAAGACGAACAGGACTGGTCGGACTTGGTCGTCCATGCGCCACCACTTTATATCCAAGAGAAGGTGCATCCAAAAGTTCTGATCGATGATCTGGTCAAACAAACCAAGAAACAAGCCGCAGGACAACCATCCCAAGCCACCTATAAACAACTCGATCTCTTCTCGGACTTCAATGGTGTACCCGAGGGCGATGCGAAAACCGAGTTCTATCAACACGATCAAAACTGGACCAACCGTATGATCCTGGGGGACTCGCTACAGGTCATGGCATCTCTCGCGGAACGCGAAGGTCTGCGTGGCAAAGTACAGTGCATTTACTTCGACCCGCCCTACGGCATCAAATTCAACAGCAACTTTCAGTGGTCAACAACAAGTCGTGATGTGAAGGATGGCAAGGCTGAGCACATCACTCGCGAACCTGAGCAGGTCAAAGCGTTTCGCGATACTTGGCGAGATGGGATTCATAGCTACTTGACCTATCTGCGCGATCGGCTCACCGTCGCCCGCGACCTTCTCAGCGAGTCGGGTTCTATCTTCGTGCAGATTGGGGATGAAAATGTCCATCGAGTTCGAGCGGTGCTAGACGAAGTGTTTGGGGACCAGAATTTTATTGCACAAATTAACTTTGTTACTACAGCAAGTAGTGGTTCGGGGGTACTTGATGGGGTATTTGATATTCTGCTCTGGTACTGCAAGGAAGTTGGGGCAATTAAATATAGGCAACCGTTACTTAGAAAAGGGATCGGCGGGTTGATTCCCTCTGCGTATAGCAAAGTAGAGCTTCCCGATACCACACGTAGAAACGGTACGGCTGATGAAAAGCTGGGTAATCTTGAAACGGGTTGCCGGCTTTACGCACTTGACAATTTAACAAGCTCACGTCCTGTCGGCGAAGGAGACCTTAAGGAGTTTGAATTTCAGGGGAAGAAATATACACCTGGCAAAGGAACATTTAAAACGGATGCGGAAGGGTTGGCGAGACTCGTGAAACATCGGCGAATTGACTCCTCGGAGAACCGAATTGGTTACGTCAGGTATCTAGATGATTTTTCTGCTGTTCCGCTGGCAAATCTTTGGAATGACACGTCAAGCAGTTTCATGGCGGATAAACTGTATGTAGTACAAACAAATACGAAAGTAATCCAACGCTGTATTCTGATGTCAACCGATCCTGGCGATCTCGTCCTCGATCCAACCTGCGGTTCGGGAACCACAGCAACGGTCGCAGAGCAATGGGGACGCCGTTGGATCACGGTCGACACGTCGCGGGTAGCATTGGCCTTGGCACGGGCTCGCGTCATGGGGGCACGCTATCCGTTCTACTACCTTGCTGATTCAAAAGACGGCCAAGCAAAGGAAGCCGAGGTCACTCGAAATGCTTGCAGCATAAAGCCAGTCCACAACAGTATTCGCCAGGGCTTTGTCTACGAACGCGTTCCGCACATCACGCTCAAATCCATCGCCAACAACGCCGAGATCGATGTGATCTGGGATAAGTGGCAGGCGACGTTAGAGCCTCTTCGCTTGGAACTGAACAAATTGCTTCAACGGGAGTACGAGGAGTGGGAGATCCCTCGCGAGGCCGAAGATCCTTGGTCCGCCCAAGCTACCAGTCTCTTTTCGAAAATCCGCGAAGAGCAAGCACGCGAGGATGGACCGCGAGCTAAGAAACTGAAGGACCTTCTAACAGACCTGAATCAAGAACTCAAACCTAAGCAGAATTTCACCGAGGAAACGCTCCCCGAACGTCCCGCTGATCCGTGGGATGAAGAGCCAGCCAAGATTCATAAACAATGGTGGGAGGCTCGAATCGGTCGGCAAAAAGAGATCGACGCCAGCATCGCAGCCAAAGCAGAATTCGAGTACCTCTACGACAAGCCCTACGAGGATAAAAAGAAGGTCCGCGTTGCAGGTCCGTTCACCGTCGAGAGCTTGTCGCCGCACCGCAGCCTCGGTGTAGATGAAAACGATGAGCTAATCGATCCAATGACGGTCAAGGAGAATCGAGATGAGACGCAGTCCTTCGCGCAGATGATTCTCGAAAACCTCAAGACGGCTGGGGTACAACAAGCCGACAGGTCAGGAAAGATCGACTTTATTTCACTGGTACCATGGCCCGGGGATATGGTTTGTGCGGAAGGTGTGTATCTCGAGGGAGATTCGCAACGCCGGACTGCCATCATGATCGGACCGGAGTTCGGTACGGTCCAACGCCAAGACCTCGTGCTCGCGGCTCGCGAAGCCGGAGACGCAGGTTTCGATGTCCTCATCGTATGCGCATTCAACTTTGATGCCATGTCGACCGAGTTCAACAAGCTTGGCCGCATCCCGGTCCTCAAGGCCCGCATGAACGCGGACCTCCACATGGCCGACGACCTCAAGAACACCGGCAAGGGGAACCTCTTCGTCATCTTCGGCGAACCAGATATTGAAATCATTCCTTATCTCCCCTTGCCCGCTGGTGGGAGAAGGGGCGAGGTCGAGGGTGGTGATCTGATTCAAGTCAAAGTAAACGGCGTCGACGTGTTCCATCCCAACACCGGCGAAGTTCGCAGCGACGGCCCCGAAGGCATCGCCTGTTGGTTCATCGACACCGACTACAACGAAGAAAGCTTCTTCGTCCGTCACGCCTACTTCCTCGGCCAGAATGATCCTTACAACGCGTTGAGAACCAGTCTTCGAGCCGAGATCGACGCCGATGCCTGGTCAACCCTCAACAGCGATATCTCCCGTCCCTTCGAAAAACCGGCATCTGGACGGATTGCCGTCAAGGTCATCAATCACCTCGGTGATGAAGTGATGAAAGTCTTTCGAATCTAACCTCAACACGCCCCATGCCCTAATGAATTACGAGATTCAAAACCTGATTGAGACACTGCATCGAACGCATCTCGATAATGCGATGACCTGCTACCAGGCCATGCATGGCCGCCGTCAAACAACGAGTATTTCTCCCATAACCAATCTGATCTTTGAGCTGTTTCTGTACAACAGCCTTTACTCTGTCGACTGGCGAGCAACCTGCGACCGAGATCAACTTACGATGCACGATACGGGTAAGGATGGACCTTCTGAGACCAAGAAGCAGCGGGAGCTACTCAAATTTTGTCGTGAACGGTGCCAGCGGCTGCCCCCATCGGTACTAGCGAACGCTTTTTCTCCTCTCGCAGGACATCTGTCAGGTGACAGAGATTGGATGCGAGTTCAATCCGATGAACGCATAACCGTGGAGTTGGGAGAGCGTTTCTTTCGGGATATTGAGCAGTTGGCTCATCGTGCATTGGATGGGCGACTCGAAGCGTCCAAAACGACTTTTGAATGGATCGAAAACTGCACCTACTTCACGTATCTCGTCAGAAACAATATTTTCCATGGTCAAAAGCGGCTTGGCGAGATCTACGATCCGAGCCATATGCGAAGACTGTCGATCTACGACCTGTTTGTTCGTTGCGTCAATTCCATGTTCTTCTTGGTGACGGAAAAAAACGAATATGGTTCGGTCTATGCGCAGTATCCGATTCGAATCTGCTGTGGAAATGAGAACCAGGAGATTCCGACCGATGTCGTATCCAAGCTTGTGTACAGCAGGAATACCCTCCGGTCCCATGATTCTTTCCTCTATTGGAGACTTTCGCAGTTAGCGGCATTCAACCCACAGCAGGCAACACCAAAGGGGCTCCTGTTTTATCCCTCCTCTGGTTACGACTTGCTGCTTCCTCTGATTATCGGTTTGCCCTACTGCGACGAGTTTCATTTTTACGAAAACGGCTCGCGGTACGACACCCGAAGGGCGGCAGCTACCTTGATGTCGCTAGGAGTGAGATCGAGCGAGATAACCGAGACTCATGACGAAAACGAGTTAGCATTGGAGTTCAATCTTCTTGGGGGAGGACGGCGCATTGTTTTACACATGCAGGACAATTTGGAGTTTTTGCAATCTGGATTACCGATTCGCTTTTATTTCCACCGAGGGGATTCGCGTGGCGAGGGCGGATCAAATCAGGAGTGGGATGGGGATCTACTAGAAGAGTTGCTTTCCCGTTCCGACGATCGTGGGATGTTGATCTTAACCGATGGTGAACCAGGGGGTTTGAGTTCGCGGTACCAAGGCATTCTTCAGAAATTGAAGGTCCCGATGAGCGGCCGGGATTACACATACTACGCGGGCCTATTGGGGAACTAGAGAACGGGACACGCCAAATGCCTTCTTCGGCTGAATTACTCAATCAAATCCTCACGCGAAGCGGCCTCGATCGAAGAGACGGCCACCCTCTTTATCGCTATCGGGTGACCGTGGACGAGTTGGAGGCGTTGCGAGAGTCCCTTCGTGCGTCAATTGAGCGTTACTCGGACCTAATGACCCAAGAGGATTATGCAGCATTCTGCCTATTCGCCAGCGAATGGTTTCGGCGTAATTACGACGATGGCCCCTGGAGGTGGGAGATTATCTTCGACGGGTTGCAGTGGCGTCCGTATTACATCGATCGTCTCAATCGCAACACATCGCAAATTGTGTCCAGTGGGTTACGCTGGTGGGGGATCGAGATCATTCGGTTCGAATTGTCTCGACGTTTCCTGGGCACGATTGTTTGCCAAGGTGGCTTTCCAATAAACACCTTGCGAAATGAGGGCGCGGGTTTGAGTCGGATGCTCAAGGCGTGCCTGCGAGACCATGAGCGGTTTCCGTCAGAACCACTTGATGAGACGCTCTATCGGTATATCCATTATGTCTCTCAGACCTTGCAAATTGACGAGTTTCGACGGCTAGTAGCCGACCTAGTGCAAGCAATCGCGAGCTTGCGTCGCCAATCTGACGATTCACTAACTCGCGGCTTAACTCGGGTCGAGTTTCTCGATCAAACCTCTCCAGGCTGGGAGACCCAGTTGCCCCTGAGAGTCGAGGAGCCAGAAGCAAAAGAGATTCTTTTGTCGTTGCTGGATGCAGCGAAAGCCGAGCCCTTTAGTCGGCACTCCCTGTCAATTACTACTTCGATGGTCTGTAGCTCGAACACCGCTAGGATCGTTCGTACACTGCGATTCCCTGCCTCACTCTCGGAAGAAGAGTTTCGACGAGTATGTCGCATTGAGGCCTCGAAAGAACTGCTTTCGCGTATGACTGGTTATCTTCAAGCGGGCGCACAACGTATTCCCGCGATCAGCATTTCGCGCAGTAACGACGGTTCTGGGTTTCGATTCGTCAAACAAGCCGTTCCGAGCCTGTCCGGTCCACAGGCGATGCTTGATACGTCTTTAGTGCTAGCTGTGGGTGGTGAGGAAATTCAGAAGATCTCCGTTCCAGGTGGAGAAGCTTTACCTGAGTCGCCCTGGATCTTTACCTCCGACGATTCACATCAACTTATCGGTGTCGGTAGCGTTCGACCGCGTGACGAGAGTGTTTTTGTTGCAGTTCCAGGGAGTTACGAAGTCAGTCCAAGTGAGGGGGCAGAGGTTGTTGAGCAGCTCTTTACCATTTCCGAACGCAGGGTTTTCAAGGTAACTGGGGAGATTTTTGTCCTATGTGATGATCTCCGGTACCGAATCGCCACGAAAGCGGAGGCAAACCGAGATTGTCTTTATGAATTGCGAGGCAAATCAAAACGCCTAGGCACTGCAGGCTCACAGGTTTGGTGCGGAGCGCCCTCCGTTTGGCTTATTCCTCTGGATGACGACGCAACGCCAGCCCAAGTACCTCGAGAGCAACTTCAGTGGAAACCTGTGTCAGGTGGGACCTGGAGCAACGATTTTTCTAATTGCTTGGGGTACGTGCAGATAAGAGTATGCCAAGATGGAGATACCCGTTACCTTGCCAGGGCAATCGTGATGCCATCGAGCACGGATCTGAGGGTTCTTCCAGGCGATAAAACGGGCGAAGGTAGCTTGCGCATTTCTGGGTTAGGCAATTGTCGACTGGGAGTAGATCGAGATGAGAATTTCGAAATCACAGCATCACGCGACGAAGGCGTTGTTGTTCTCACGGTGAAAGTGGTAGGCACTCGACCAGGACTTATCCGTCTTCAATTCGGATTTGAAAACGGTAACACGTGCGAAGTATCGGTGGTTTGCCCAACCTCAGCTGCCACTGTCCTCAATGTTCTAGGCCAACCGGTCCCGTTTACCACTGCTTTCCCAACCGATCGCCTTGATGGTCTGACGCTGCAGGTGATTCAGCCTGAATCAAGAGCACCACTCATTTTCTGGCCTTATAATTCGCTTCTCATCGACCAGTTGAAAGAAACAAATGTACCAGGCGTGTTCGAGTACCCTCTTTCCTACATCACAAGCTACGCGACGGAGTTATTGGCCTGTTCGGATGATCCTGATGGAAAAGTCCAGTTTGGAATAGGGCATAACGTTGCGCTGCGACCGAAATTTACTCTTTCCGTGGCTCGGTATTCTTATGCTCTTGAACGTGTCAGACCGCTCCCAGAAACCGAAGAGAACCAGAATACAACGGATATTTGCGTAAAGGAAATTGCGAAGGGGCTCGTTCGGTTTGATGCTTGCAAACTAAATATCGTCCCCTTAGGAAGCCCCAACGACGTCATGCCAGGTGAAACGATTATTGAACGAGGTGAGGGAATATGGAGCGTTCAGCATACGGATTATCCTGCTGGCTACTATCTCGCGACAGCCAGCGATGCGGAGGAGAATAGTTATCGGCCACTTCGTTTTGTTGTCAAAGCTACTGCATTGAGGGCTACAGCCGAGCAACCAATCGAAGGAGTGCCAAATTTCTCGAAAGTAATGAACATGCAGGACAAGGATGCGAGGCTTCAAGCATGGGACGACTATTTCAAGGGAATTGCTGCGAATCCTGCACACCCTGATTGGACTCAGCTCGATGATTTTGTGAACTCGATCGAGACCTTGCCTGTAACAACATTTGAAGCAGTAGCAGCGATTACGCGAAATCACAGTGCTGCCGCCAGATACGGAATCCGTTTTCCCAAGAGAGATAGACTCTGGAGGAAATTCGAGCAGTTGCCATTCCTATGGTCTGCTATACCGGTCAAGGCATGGCTCATCACTGCAGCGCGTTACTGGTCCTTTGTCAAATCTACTTTGCAAGAGCAAGGAATAGACGAGGAATCCGCGGATCGGATTTTGAAGGAGGCCCAAAATCATTTTTTGGAGGAGGCACCCAACCGTTCAGAACACATGACAAGCATTGTTCTTGCGATGTTTGCATCAAATCATTTCGGGATCAATTTTTCAGAGAGCCTGGGAGTACTTGTCGGTCGACTGACTATGGACGTGCGTAATCGAGAACAAACCCGCCTCATTGCGTCCCGTAATAAATTTGACTCTCGATCAACCTGGCCTAACTGTCGAGTCGATTGTTCCATAGACGAACGATTACTTCTCCGTCAATTCCAGTTGTCGATTGAGGACAGTCATGACAACCAGTGGGCGGTTTTGAACGGACCTAGTGTCGCAGCCGTAAAGGCGATCTACGGCGATGGACTTCGTCCTGATGAAGTGATTCAGTACAAGCGTCTTCGGGCATTCGATTCCGAGTGGTACGACATCGCAAATGCCGTCGCGATGAATACGCTGCTCCAAAAAAGATGTGAGTCCGAACCTAATTTTCTTACCGATATTCTGGAGAGCATGGACTCATGATTGAGCCCTACTTTGAGACCCTCTTTGATCAATTGAATCAGCGGGCTGCTCGAGCCACGATCGCTGATCGGAATCCGTCGCATTATGCGCTTCGGGAATACCTCCGTCATCAATTTGAACAGGAAGGCGGGGAACCGGGAAGCTTTTTGGGGCAACCTGTATTTGAATCCCTGTATGAGTATGAGTCTCAGCCCAAACCGATCGGGAAGTTAGATCTGCTACACCCTCGCACAATTGAGTTGCTTGACAATCCACCGGGTGATCACCGAGAGCGTCGATTTGCTAAGACTCTCCATCCCTACAAACATCAAGTTGAAGCTTGGATGTCCCTCAAGGCGGAACCCTGTCGATCGGCGATTATCAGTACTGGCACTGCTAGCGGTAAAACGGAATGCTTCCTAGTTCCGATCCTCGACGATCTCATTCGGGAGTTTGAGGGATTGCAGCGACCGCTTGTCGGAGTCAGGGCGTTGTTTCTGTATCCCCTCAATGCCTTGATCAATTCACAACGCGAACGACTTGCCGCATGGACTGCAGGGCTGAATGGCGGCGTGCGATTTGCGCTCTACAACGGGGCCACTCCCGATCAAAGAACGCCGCAACACAAACAGCGAGCGACTCCGGAGGAAGTCCTCTGCCGTCCTGTGCTGCGTGAAAGCCCGCCGCCAATCCTGGTCACTAATGCTACGATGCTCGAATATATGCTCATTCGGAGCGTTGATCGTCCCATTATCAACCAGTCGTTAGGCCGATTGCGATGGATTGTTCTCGACGAAGCCCATACCTATCTTGGCTCCAACGCTGCTGAGATTGCTTTGTTGCTGCGAAGAGTGATGCAAGCCTTCGAAGTAGACGCTCGTAATGTTCATTTTGTTGCGACTTCCGCAACTATCGGCGGGAGCGAAGCGCAGGAAGCTTTGAGAAGCTATCTCGCGGATCTCGCGGGCGTGGAACCTTCGCAGGTAGATGTCATCGGGGGACGACGAGTTACTCCGCCTCTGGATACAAGCGGGATACAGGATATGATACTTCCGACATTCGAGGAGATGCAGTCGATTGATGACTACGCTGGGCGTAGACGACGATTGTTTTCAGTGCCTGAGATTCGCTCTCTTCGACATGAACTAACCACTAAGCAGATGCCGCTTACTGCAATCCGAAGCTATTTCGGAAACAGGGTAACTAGTCGGCAAACCCTGCAGATTCTCGATGCTTGTAGTGAACCGACGCCCAAAGATTCTAAAGAGCAACCGCTTCTGCCTCTGCGTGGTCACTTTTTCATGCGCACACAGCCGGGTGTTTGGGCGTGTTGGAACAACCGGTGCAGTGGTCGGGTGGACCAATTAGCCAGTGATCTCTGGCCATTTGGGGCGGTCTATTTACAGCACCGCGAAAGGTGTAGGCACTGCGATTCGCTCGTTTTTGAGATATCTCTTTGTGCAGACTGCGGTGAGGTGTATTTGGCCGCAGAGGAGGATGATCGGCAAAAACTTTCACCGATCCCCTGGAAGCAATCGACCATCATCGATGACCTCGATATTGAGATCGAGGAGAATGCGGACGAACAGGAAGAGGAGCTGGCGACGGAAACGCGGCACAGGACTCGGCAACTGATTTGCGCACGGCCAGCAAACGATTCTATGGATCGCGAGACACCGTATGACCGAATAACTGGTGACATAGCTCGACAACAACATCAGAACACCATCGGTATTCGACTTGCAAGCCGTCGTGAACCCAGTTTGAGAGTTCGTTGCGTCACATGTGGCGAGCCAGATTCCCAATCATATCAGCAATTCCGTGCGATTCGCGTCGGAGCACCCTTCTATCTCGGTGTTGCGATCCCAACGCTTCTTTCGCACGCTCCTCCCAAGGCAAAATCCGTCGATGCGCGTCCATACGAAGGTCGACAGTTGATCACTTTTACAGATTCGAGGCAGGGTACCGCTCGATTCGCGGCTCGTATGGAGTTCGAAGCAGAGCGCAATTACGTTAGGAGCTTCATCTACCATAACCTTTGGTCGCTAGCACGGAATTCGCCAGCTGTCGATCTTGATAAGCTTCGAATAGAAGTTGATAAGCTTCGGTCGATCGCCCAAATTGCGGGTCTAGAGTCTCTTCTCCACGAGAAGGAATCGCAACTGAGACAAGCAGAGCAGAACGCTTCCCCTTCGAACGTCACTATCGACTGGAACGACTTGGTCGAGAGGTTACGAAAGACCGAACCTGTCTCACATTTTTTGCCTGAGGCGTCCCGCGCCAGATACAGTGAGGCGTTGAGTAATCCGAAAGCGCTTGCCGAAATGTTCTTGTTGAGAGAGTTTTTGCGTCGCCCACGCTCGGGTAATTCCTTGGAGACACTGGGACTCTCAACTTTGTATTTCCCGATACTTGAGAACGCGGAAGCCCCAAACGAGTGGTTGAGACAGGGACAAAATCAGGAAACCTGGCAGGCTTTTCTCAAGGTCTGTGTTGACTATTTTCTGAGGTCAAACCACTGCTCGCGTATTTCAGATGCAACACGACGCTGGCTAGGCATGCGATTCCTAATGCGATATGCGCTCAGCCCGGATGCAGATCCTGGAATTTCACTTACGGTAAGATGGCCGACCCTTCGAAACAATCGTCGTGGCGACCAGCGATTGTTCATGTTTCTACGCCTAGTTCTCAACCCAAGGGCGCCATCAGCATACGATCCTGAATCTCTCGAACGGATTATGCGGGAGGCATGGAGGACGCTTCATAGCCTAATACTGGTCGAGGAAGAACGTGGCTTTCAATTGGACTTTAGCCGATCAGCAGTCTCGCTGGTGAGGTTTGCATACAAGTGTCCAGTTACACAGAAGCTTATTGACACCTCAATTAATGGAGTGTCGCCCTATCACAATGAACAGACTTGGCTAGCGCTCGGACCGGCAAAGCGGCTAGCCATGCCAAATTTTCCTTTCCCCTTTAACCGTTCCGGTGACGCTGCAAGACCAGTCACTCGGCAGGAAATAGACGAATGGCTGGAATCGGACGAGCAAGTACGCACAGTCCGAGAAGAGGGGGTATGGAATGAATTCAGCGATCGCATCGCCGAGAATCACAGTTATTTTGAAACAGCGGAGCATTCCGGTCAGCTCTCGAAGAATCGACTACAAGCGCTTGAAAAGCGATTCCGCGAAGGCAAGACCAATATGTTGAGTTGTTCAACCACGATGGAGATGGGAATCGATATTGGAGGACTCTCTGTCGTCGCGATGAATAATGCACCTCCAGGTCCAGCTAATTGGCTCCAGCGAGCTGGTCGGGCTGGTCGACGCGATATTCCACAAGCAGCCACCTTAACTCTTTGTCAAAACCAACCCCATGGATACGCAGTTTTTGCAGACACGACTTGGCCTTTTCGAGCGAGAATCAGCATTCCTCAAGTGGCTCTGAACAGTGTTCGGATCGTTCAGAGGCACGTTCAGGCCTTCCTGCTAGGAAAGTTTTTCGAAAGTAGAAGTCTTGAGAATGCAATGCGACTCACAAACGCTTGGATGTTTGTAGGGGAGCCAGGTGTGTATGCTGATCTTGTTGTCTGGATGCGCGAAACGGCCGAGGATGATGCAGAAGTAGTCGGTGGAATCAGGTCGCTCATCATTCGATCTGCGCTAGAGAAAGAGTCGTTGCGAATGATCCTAGATCAGGCGGCACTAGCCATGCATAAACTAGCGATGGATTGGCTAACGCGAAGAGAGCGTCTCTTGGAGGAAGTGAATGCTGTAGGTGGTATAGTCGAGGATAATCGCCCAGCTACCCCAGAGCAAAAAGCCATCACTGCGCAACTTAAGAGGATGGATGATGAGTTCCTCTTGAAAGAGCTTGCCAGCGAGGGATTCTTGCCCGCGCACGGTTTTCCTATCAATGTTCTCCCATTCGTAAATACGAGCATTGAATCGATACGGGCCATGAACGGCGGTGTCGCGGATGAAAGAGACGATAACCGATTCACTATTCAGAGTTATCCCTCGCGGCATCTATCCATGGCTATTCGCGAGTACGCACCGGGAAACAGTGTGGTCATTGATAATATGTCCTATCTTTCCAGCGGCCTAACCATGCATTGGAAGGTACCTCCCCAGGACAATGAGTTCCGCCAAACTCAGGCAATACTTTCTTACTGGCGATGTGAGCAGTGTGGCTTCTCCACCACGTCGCAGTCTCAACCGCAACAGTGTGAGTCATGCGGATCTGCTGAAGTTAACGCAAATAGTTATCTGAAACCTTCGGGTTTTGCAGTCGATATACGAACCGGTCGCCCCAATTCATCCGATGAGGATACGTTCTACGTTCCACCCACAGAGCCTCGGTTAACCTGCCGCGGCGAATGGACATCTTTGTCGAATCCCAACTTGGGAGGCTTTCGATATGATGCCGATGGTGCAGTCTTCTACCATAGCCGCGGTGCTAAAGGTTTCGGATTCGCTGTCTGTCTGCGTTGTGGACGGGCTTCTTCGGAAATAGGTCAAGCATCGGGTGGCGCAGAGGTTTCCTTCCAGCGACAGGGAACGCACCTGAGATTACGCGGTGGACGGCGTGATGATGGAACCGACCTTTGCCTTGGTAGCGATAATCCCTACGCTATCAAACGGAATATCTGGCTAGGTGGGGAGGAACAAACGGATGTCTTCCAATTGCGTTTGAGGCATCCTCAACGACCCGAAGAGACAATTCCAACGACAGTTGCTGTTTCCCTCGCGATCGCCTTGCGGATGGCCTTATGCAAAGAGCTAGGTATTGAAACGCAAGAGATCGGGTGGACAGTTCAGAATAACAGAGAGCGCGGCGTCGGCTTCCGCGATGTTTACCTCTTCGACGTCGCGGCAGGTGGAGCCGGATACGTTGCACTAGCACGTTTTTCAATCGAACAGCTCTTAGCGTCAGCGAAAACAATCTTGGCCAGCTGCACTTGCGACAAGGCGTGCCATTCATGCCTACTGGATTTCGAAACTCAATACAATGCCGAGCATCTGAATCGAAACGCAGTACTTGAGTGGTTAGATGATGATTTTTTCAATTCCTTGCGCCTACCAGATCGGTACTGTGCATTTGGTCCTGCAACGCAAACCGAAGTAAGATGTGTTGCCGAAGGGATGTTGATCGCCCTGCAAAGGCGTCCGATTCAGAGCGTGAACTTTGTTGTCGGTGGTGATGGACAACATTGGGATGTAGAAGCTTGGCCACTTTGGAGGCACTTGAGTTCTATATCTACCCCAGAATTTGGTATCGAAGCGAATCTGCTGATGCTGGAATCTACTGCGAAATCACTTGCTTGGCCACTCCTGCATTCCCTGGTATCGAAAGCGAATGCGAGGCAGTGCAAAGTGTTTTCGATTCCCGATGAGTCTGCGAAATTGGGTGACGCAACCGTTGCTGGAACCGTGACAATATCTGGTAAGACCAATGCATGGGGAATCTTCGACAGCGAATTGCTGGACATGTCTTCCAGTTGGGGGCAAGGAACTCCCGACAGTCCAATTATCAAAGGCTTATGGGAATCACCTCTCGTTCCTCAAGAAGAAATTGATTTGAACGCAGTGGAACGGGACAGGCCCCATCACTGCACCCGAGTTCTTATCAACAAGGAACTGGACGGTGATGTATTTGGGATTGGTAAATTATTCTGGGATTCGCTCAAAAGCCAGTCCCCTTGGATTTCAAATTGCCTGGACAGAGGTATTCCTCGCAAGATTGAGTACTGTGATCGTTACATACGTTCGCCGTTGACCGCTCGTATTTTATTTGAACTACTTCGATGTTTTTCAGCGACAACGCATCAAAAAGCGGATCTTCGAATAGTCACCACGGTGAGCTCACAGTACCAAGCCGGTGACGCTATCCAACACGACTGGGTTGATTTACGAGTTCAGAAAAGAGTCTTGGAAGATCTGTTCAATCCCTTTTTTCAAGTTTCAGTTACCGTACATGACCGGCCTCGTGATCTCAGTCACACACGATATCTTTGTCTTGATTGGGGTGGTGATTTACGTATTGAAATCAACTTGGATCAAGGAGTGGGATTCTATCGAACCAAAAGGTTCCAAGCATTTGACTTTAGCGTGTCACCGGAACTTCAGACGCAGAAAATCTGCTCCTTAAGATTCGCTCTGGAGAATCAATCTCCATCGATGCCGATCTACATCACGAGACCGACATAGCAGGGGACTCGAAATGCGATTCCTTATCGCGGATACTTTCACTTCAAGCCTCGGAAGATTGACCAACGACGAGCAGACACTTGTCAAGAACGCTGCCTTTGATCTGCAGTTGAACCCGGCAAAGCCAGGTTTGCAGTTCCATCGAATTGAACGTGCCAAAGACAAGAACTTTTGGTCCATTCGAGCGGGACGCGATTTGAGAATCATCGTACACAAAACGGATGCCGACCTGCTCATCTGTTACGTCAATCACCATAACCCCGCATACGAGTGGGCCGAACGAAGAAGGCTACAGGTCCATCCGGAGACGGGTGCAGCTCAATTGATCGAGGTTCGAGAGACGGTCCAGGAGTATGTAGTTCCAAAATATGTGGAGACAACCATCACGAAGCCAGTTCGAAAGCCATTCACGGACATTTCGGATAACCACTTACTGCAATATGGCGTACCCATCGATTGGCTTGAAGAGGTTCGTAACGCAACGGAAGATTCCGCTCTGGAGTTGTTCACACACCTCCCCGCTGAGGCGGGCGAAGCACTGCTGGAACTAGCCACTGGCGGTCGCCCCACAGTTTCGACTGAAACTGAAAACGTTTCAGATCCGTTCGAACATCCGGATGCTAAACGGCGATTCAAGTTGATCGGCTCGAGCGATGAGCTAACTCGAGCTCTCGAATTCCCTTGGGATAAATGGACAGTCTTCCTTCATCCTGAACAACGAGGTTTCGTCGAGAGAAATTTCAATGGACCCGCTCGCGTATCGGGATCTGCTGGAACAGGTAAATCAATCGTGGCTCTCCATCGTGCATACAGTCTGGCACTCAAGAACCCTGATTCCCGAATTCTTCTATCAACTTTCTCGGACGCCCTAGCGAGTGCACTACAGAACAACCTAAACAAATTGATCTCCACCCAACCTCAGGTTGGAGAGCGAATCGAGGTTCTTTCGCTTCCGGCGTTGATTAAGCGTTTATTCCAGATGCATTTTGGAAGGATGAGTTTTGCTTCCGAAAAGGAGATCAAGCCAATCATCTCAAGCGAGAAGGCACGCACCAACACCAAGGACTTCTCGATCCATTTTCTCTGGAAGGAATGGGAACACGTAGTCGATGCGTGGCAAATTCAGTCATGGGAGCAGTATCGTGTCGTTCCGAGGCTGGGAAGAAAGACTAGGCTTACCGAAGAGAATCGAAAGGCATTATGGCAAGTTCTGAGCAAGGTAAGGGACATCCTGGCCGATCAGGGATTCGTCACAGAATCCGATGCATGCCGTCGACTGGAGTCGATGTTTCAGGATCAGAAAAAGACTCCCTATGATTTTGCGATAGTTGATGAGGCTCAAGATCTATCGGTACCACAGATTCGGCTCCTTGCTGCGATGCTTTCAGCTAAACCGAACGGTCTTTTCTTCGCAGGGGACTTAGGCCAGAGGATTTTTCAGCAACCGTTTTCATGGACTCAATTGGGAGTTGATATCCGAGGACGAAGCAAAACACTCAAGATCAATTATCGAACGTCACAACAGATTCGAAGACAATCAGATCGACTTCTCGAATCCCGTTTTACGGACGTAGATGGAGTGACGGAAGATCGAAGCGGAACGGTTTCTGTTTTTTCCGGACCTCCGCCGATCCTGTCCCGTGCTAACAGTCCGACCGACGAGTGCAGGATTGTTGGAAACTGGCTGCGAGATCAAGTCTCCCAAGGTGTATTAGCTCAAGAAATTTGCGTTATTGTTCGTAGTGAAGAAGAACTGTCTCGAGCATTAGACGCTATCTCAAAAGCGGGTTACCAGTCTCAACACTTTGAATCATCTAACCTGGATTCTCCAGGGCATATAGCCGTTGCGACAATGCATCTGGCAAAAGGTCTTGAGTTCCGCTCTGTTGCCGTGATGGCTTGCGACGACGAGATTGTACCCCTTCAATCCCGAATTGAAACCGTCGGAGACGATGCCGATCTCCAAGAAGTATATGCAACCGAACGTCAACTTCTTTATGTTGCTTGTACCCGAGCCCGCGAGAATCTTTTGGTTACGGGCGTAGAGCCCGTGTCGGAGTTTCTGGATGATTTTGAACGGTAGCCAAACCTGTATTCGCTGCACGCGACACGCCGTTGTTTCCAGCGTTTCCGTAAATCCATGCTCGTCTACCAGAGGTATCCTGAAACACAATTTGAACGAGTTGCTCCCTAGTCGACAGATGTGAAAGCGAGTTCTTTATGCCTGTTCCCGATTTCCAGTCGATCATGCTTCCTTTTCTCAAGGCACTCTCGAATGGTATGGAGTGGCGCACCCGTGATGTTATTGAGGAACTAGGCAAGCAATTCATGCTGACCTCGGAAGAACGTGAGGAAATGCTTCCCAGCGGACAGGCCAAGCTATTCAACAATAGAGTTGGCTGGGCGAAGACGCATCTGAAGAACGCGGGGCTAGTTGATAATCCAACACGAGGGAAGGTTCGTCTTTCCGAGATGGGGCATCAAGTTCTCACGATGAATCTTGAATCTATCGACATGAGCTTCCTCCGGCAGTTTGACGGATACCGTAAGTTCCTTGGTGAAATGCAGACTGACGAAGGTACTAGACCAACTGCAGTTTTGGTAAATCAGGAGTCAACAATGACTCCCCGTGAGCAATTCGAGACTTCATTCCATGTACTTCGCATCGCTCTTGCTGAGGAGCTACAGAGTAAGCTCATTGAGTGCTCGCCGCCTTTCTTCGAGCAGATTGTTGTCAAGCTTCTGCACGCTATGGGATACGGTGGCCGGTTCGGTGAAGGTCGCGTGACAAACTATTCTCATGATGGAGGGATCGATGGAGTAATTAGTGAGGATAAACTCGGCCTAGATGTTGTTTGTATACAAGCCAAACGCTGGCAAGGGACGGTAAGTAGACCTACGATCCAGTCGTTCGTAGGAAGTATGGACCTCATTCGTGCGAAGAAAGGAGTCGTGATCACGACGTCAGATTTTTCCCGTGAAGCAATCGAATTCGTAGACCGCATTGAGGGAAAACGTGTTGTACTCATCAACGGCAAGCAACTTGCCCAATTGATGATCGAACATGATGTAGGTGTGTCGACGACGGGAGTCTATCAGCTCAAAGAAGTTTCGAACGACTTTTTTGAGGAGGAAGCTTCTTAGCCTCACAGTGTTTCCTCTCCGCGACCCCTCCGCAGGAACCTAGCTTCTGTTATTTGAATGCTCGTTCCAGATCCAACAATTGGAAAATTTTTTAGCGAACTGGCAAACCCAGTTCGGTGTTGACCAAACGTGTCACAACGGGGGATAGGCTGAGGAACTGTCGGATCCAAGAGGCCTTAAGCAACGGATACAACCCACCGAGCTCACGCGGAATCCCGCATCTGCGCAGACTCGGTGAGGTTGTGAAGTGTGAAGCCTAGCGGTCCAAATTCACGTTCTGTTCTTCAATGAGAGGGTTTTGTTATGCAACGAGTCATGCTCGATCTGGACCATTCCAATTTCTATTGCCCAGTCACTGGTAAACTGATCGCGGACGATGATTCCTTTGAAGCTTCACCTGCCACGGTTTTCACCTACGTGAACGAAGTGGGCGAATTCGATACCATCGCCCCCGAACTGCTGGCCATTTGGGAGCAAGTGGAAGCCGAAACCGACGAAGAGGATTTCGATGCCGATCCATTTGAGATATTCTGCCAACGGATCGAAGACGATTCGATCGTCTGCTTCGAAATTACCACCCATGGCTTCGCCTGCGGCCCCGTCTCCTCAACGGTCCGAATCGCGATCAACATGAACTACTGCAATGAGGAAAACGAAGAAGAGGAAGAAGAGGACGAGGAAGAGGACTAATCTTTCGACTGGACCGTACCAAGCTGAAAAGCCATCGCTCTCGCGAAGACGCGGGGGCGTTGAGGGGAAAGCAGGCATTGGTTAAGCATTGTTGCTTGATGGAGCGAGGGGCAAAGGGAAACAGCCTTTTCTGGTTCCTCGTGCTTTATGCTTCGTTCTTAGACTTACAGCCTGTCCCGCAGGGAGTCGGCTCCAGGAAAGCCGCGAACTAGCTGTGCAGTCGGTTTATGCACCGGCAGTATTGGACTCGCTGTCGAAGGTGTCTCGAAAGCTGGTTGAAAAACCGGAGGTGCTTGAACTCGATGAAGAGTATCTCAAGAACGCTGGCCGCGTTGCACAAGTGCGTGCCGCACAGGCGGCGATTAGGTTGGGTACGGTCATGCGGGTGGGGTTGGAGTAGTGTACTGGCTACGCCTGGGGTCTAGACCTACTTGGGGATTCCGGAGGAACTCAGGGCAACCCGTAAGCCGTAGTCCCAGTCCCGGCGCGACGGGTCGGCCCCGCCCCGGATCGCCGACCGACAATCCGCGTCAACGCTAATTCCCTGGGAAAGTCGGAGTTCCAAAATGAGGCGATGCGAAATCCGATGCGCGCAGCAAAGCAGATAGCGAACTGGCAGCGCACTAGCGACAGATTCCGCATCCTCCAAAAAACCGCACAGTAATCACTTTGGTCAGTACCTTATCGACTATCATTTTTTCACTATGTCTTTGTACTAAATTCGAGTCATGTTTCCATCGCCCCAATTGACGATGAACTCGCCGCCGCATTCACCACACTCGTAAGACTGACAACCCATCGGATCATCGACTCTTACCGTTAGCAACTCACCGCAGTGAGGACATTCCACCTCGGTCGAACCGGTGACGGAACCGGGAAAACAGAGTTCATAGTTGATCAGATCGTCCCAAGGGTCCATGGTTGTTTTCGTCTTACTGAAAAGGTGCCTACGGAAGACATTCGAGCACCGCAAAATGCAATTCAGCCATCACCTCGGTGTCCCGTTTGCAATAGGCCAGCAGCGACTGGCGAATCCTCGCAACCTCCTGTGAGGAGAGCGATGGATTGCCAGACCTAAAAAACTCTGCGATCGCTTGAAACCCATTCTTGATTTCAAGATCATCATAAGTCAAGTTCGTGAACGCCGGACCGGTGTACTTGATGGATTCACGCCCGAGACATGCCGGGTGGATGACGGCCTCGGCGAACACGCGACGCAGATCAAACAATCGCTCGATGAGTGAATCGAGCTCTGCACGATGGTGTGGCATTCGTTCAGCCAATTTAGTGAGGATGGTTTTCTCAAACGACGAGTACACAACAATGCTCCCGGTACGCCCGACCTGCGATAGCAATCGTTGACACAATGCGTCTCGGTTGTCTTCGTTTGGTTGCGCTAGGAATTCTTCGTGACGTTCCAGTCGATGCGGCGACGAGTACACATGCAGTGAGTATTGTACCGGTAACTGCTCATACGGCCGAACTCGCTCAACCGACGGCATCGCTAGAGCGCACGTCTCGAAGTCGAGATAGTGGGCTGGCCAGCGTACTTCGTCGAGCAACTGTTTGAGAGCAGCCTTCTCGATCTGAGGCGAGTTCCGCAAGATGGCTTTCTTGGTCACTTGCTGCTTCGGACTGGTCAGCAAGGATCCTGGGACGGTCGAAATCTCCGTGTGACCGCTGGTGAGAATCTGTTTGAATTGACGCTCGTTGATGCCTGGTAGGTTGAAAATCGGAGATTGCATCGTGTTCTTGAAACAGCTATCCCCAAAGTAGTCGCAGGACTTGCATGCGTAAATCAGCTGCTCCACCATCGGTACGTCAGCGAGCAGCTTCGGTACCAGTCCGGGACGCTGCTGGCGCATGGTATCGGCTCTCTTGCGTGCCTGTTCCGTGATGTTTTCTTGAATGAAGCGATCCTGCTCTAGGCCGGGAAGCTCGAATTCCGGATTGAGTACCATCAATGAAACCTTAGAGATCGGAAGCCCCGAATCCGTCACGACTATCAAGGTGTATGCGACATCGTCGACGTATTCCGACTTGAAGGAAGTCGCTGACTTGACTTCGATCAGATGCCAGCCGTCCTTGTCTCGGCATAGAATGTCGGGTCTCGCGATGCAATGATCGGAAACGAACTCGGCTTCGAAGAATACATCACCCGGTCGAGCAGAAGTCAATTCCGCAGCGAGAGCTCCTCGGGTTGAACGGCTTTGACGGCCCAGGAGCTTTCCGCCAGGGAAACGCTTGCGAGCTTCTTTGCCGACGGCGATCCCTTGTTCCAGATGAAACTTTAGACCGCTGTCCCGATCATCTTCTCTTGCTCGGAGGTTCAACCATCCTTGTCGTGTGCATTCCAGACCAGCGAGGAATGCGGACTTCGTAACGTTCATCGGCGATGGTGCCATGCTTTGCGACATTTCCATATGTGTTGTCGGTTGGATGGGAAATTCCACCGTGAGATTATATCGATGGACCGACCACGGCCGGTTCCATCACTCAGCCTCCTTTTTCTTTCTGGGACCCTTTTTTGCCTGGCTTTCCATTCACCTCCATTGAGAAATTGATCTGCTCTGCATTCGAAGCCCGTTCATTGGCTTCGATACCCGCGTCTTTTGTCTCCGTTTCAGCCTTGTCCAATGTGGAATCAGCAGGTGCCAAGTTCGACGCCGATCTTTCGCTTCTACTGCCAGGTTTTCCAAGACTTTTTAACAACTATAACTAGTCCAACTCGCCAGAGTTGTAGTCTCACCGAGCATGGCGTCCAACTGTTTCCCCGCCGAAGTTTTGATGCGCTCGAAACAATCGTCTTCAGAGAACACAAAAAGCACTTCATTCTGTGGTAAATCCCAGCCCCCCTGATAGCGAGGAGACCCAATGAACAACGTGTCCCAGGGTTTCGGTGCCAATGGATGTAATACTCGAATCAACTCTCCCCAGATCTCAACCGCCTCTTCCGAATTCGCAACGTGAGAGCCAAACTCATCTTTTACTCCGGGAGCCATCTTCACGAGCATTTCACGAACATCCTCAACGGAGGAATCAGTGGTTAAAGCTTCAAAGCAAGAGATCATCAATTTGGCTTTTGCCTTTTTGCTCTGTCGGTCCCAGTCATCTAGCACGTCATAGTTTAAGTCACTTCTGAGCATCCTGAGCAATCTTGCGGCTGTCAGTGGGCGCTTTAAAAGGGGCCACCTCTGAGCGCTTCTAAAGGGGCCAATTTTGGTTGATGAGATGGTCCCCTACGCTTTGGCCCCTTTTGGAGCCTTGTCCTCTACCTTTTTATCGGCTTCC
>Ga0315904_10000827_pt1 | contig 49120 bp, 37 predicted proteins | sample LakEriMetagenome_6_FD_203529 | JGI IMG/M metagenome (GOLD analysis project Ga0315904, IMG submission 203529) | Freshwater fungal communities from buoy surface, Lake Erie, Ohio, United States - Buoy 12 MA120 | ecosystem: Environmental > Aquatic > Freshwater > Lake | place: USA: Lake Erie, Ohio...
TGGGCCGCAAGGCCCAGTTACCCGACGTGTAAACGAGGAAGCACTCGAGCAACCGTCATGCGAAGCCATTGGCCGTGTACTATGGCTCCCTCCCTCACGGTTCGGGCTACTAGCTATGGGCCGCAGGCCCAGTAACCCGACGTGTAAACGAGGAAGCACTCGAGCAACCGTCATGCGAAGCCATCGACCGTGTACTATGGCTCCCTCCCTCACGGTTCGGGCTACTAGCCATGGGCCGCAAGGCCCAGTAACCCGACGTGTAAACGAGGAAGCACTCGAGTAAGCGTCACGCGAAGCCATCGGCCGTGTACTATGGCTACCTCCCTCACGGTTCGGGCTACTAGCCACGGGGCCGCAGGCCCAGTAACCCGACGTGTAAACGAGGAAGCACTCGAGCAACCGTGATGCGAAGCCATCGACCGTGTACTATCGCTCCCTCCCTCACGGTTCGGGCTACTAGCCACCGGGCCGCAGGCCCAGTAACCCGACGTGTAAACGAGGAAGCACTCGAGTAATCGTCACGCGAAGCCATCGGCCGTGTACGATCGCTCCTTCCCTCACGGTTCGGGCTACTAGGCCAAGGGCCGCAAGGCCCAGTAACCCGACGTGTAAACGAGGAAGCACTCGAGCAACCGTCACGCGAAGCCATCGGCCTTGTACTGTCGCTCCCTCCCTCACGGTTCGGGCTACTAGGCCATGGGCCGCAGGCCCAGTAACCCGACGTGTAAACGAGGAAGCACTCGAGTAATCGTCACGCGAAGCCATCGACCGTGTACTGTCGCTCCCTCCCTCACGGTTCGGGCTACTAGCCACGGGGCCGCAGGCCCAGTAACCCGACGTGTAAACGAGGAAGCACTCGAGCAACCGTCATGCGAAGCCATCGACCGTGTACTATCGCTACCTCCCTCACGGTTCGGGCTACTAGCCACGGGGCCGCAGGCCCAGTAACCCGACGTGTAAACGAGGAAGCACTCGAGTAAGCGTCACGCGAAGCCATCGGCCTTGTACTATCGCTCCCTCCCTCACGGTTCGGGCTACTAGCTATGGGCCGCAGGCCCAGTAACCCGACGTGTAAACGAGGAAGCACTCGAGCAACCGTCACGCGAAGCCATCGACCGTGTACTATGGCTCCCTCCCTCACGGTTCGGGCTACTAGCCATGGGCCGCAAGGCCCAGTAACCCGACGTGTAAACGAGGAAGCACTCGAGCAACCGTCATGCGAAGCCATTGGCCGTGTACTATGGCTCCCTCCCTCACGGTTCGGGCTACTAGCCACCGGGCCGCAGGCCCAGTAACCCGACGTGTAAACGAGGAAGCACTCGAGCAACCGTCATGCGAAGCCATTGGCCGTGTACTATGGCTCCCTCCCTAACGGTTCGGGCTACTAGCCACGGGGCCGCAGGCCCAGTAACCCGACGTGTAAACGAGGAAGCACTCGAGCAACCGTCATGCGAAGCCATCGACCGTGTACTATGGCTCCCTGCCTCACGGTTCGGGCTACTAGCCTTACGCTTTCGCTACTGGAAATCGCCAAATGCTAGGTGTCCAGTAATGGCTCTGCCATGAATCCTTCGTAGCTATTTCGCGAACCCGCATCTCCTTTGAATCGACCTCCAGATAAAAGAACGCCTGGTTGCCCCCGCTGAAATGGCTGGAATTGTCGATGTTCAAAAGGGGTATGCCATTATCCACCTTCTGGGGCGTACCGTTCCAACGCTGAATGTTTCGCACATGCGTATGTCCATACATGATCGCCAAAACATTGTACTTGCGGATTGCTTCATAATAAGCAGCGACATCGCAAGGGTTCCACTCCATACCAAGATTCGCAGCATCGGTTCCATCGCACGGCTTGCTATAGCGAGCGACATCCACATGATGGGTGATCAGCACAGGCTTGGTAAAATCCGATGCGTATTGCTGCAAATCTCCAATGAGAAAATCCAAGCTGTCCAGAGGGTTGTAACGCCTTCGCTGATCGTTCGCGCGATCTTGGCCTACGACAATCCCTAGATTGATGCAGTGTACCGGCCCCCAATCCCACGAATAATGCAAACCGTTGGCTGAACGTGATAACACAGCACGTTTCTTGGTCCGTTCGATCAAGCCATCGATCGCAAGGCCATCTCCGCCGGGGCTGTCGTGATTCCCATGAACCTCGTAAACCGGGTACTTCAATCGGCCCTCGGTGCCCGTCAGCCCAAAGTCCGCGATGTAGCCATCCCACTCACGACGCTGCATGGACTCTTGAATTTTTCCTCGCTTGTCTCCCGTGTCGATGATATCACCAGCATGAATCACTCCTCGGATCGAGCCGACCAAGCCGCCGCCTGACTGCTCTGGAATGAGAGTTCCAGGTAGTTTGTTGAGCGTATCGATCAGTCCGTGACAGTTCAGAATCGAGGACTCCATCAACTCCGAAGTCGACTTCTCGTTGGCAAAGTAATGCGTATCACCAATCGCAAAAAAAACAGCGGTGTCGGCTGAATCCGGCTCACCCGATTTTGCAGGTGCATCGAGAGCGTCTTGTGCAAACCCCAATGGACTCCCTGCGAGTGCATAACCGGTACCCAACGCAACACTGGTCGAGAGGAATCGGCGGCGGTTGGAAGTCATGCTCATCGAGAATCCTACGTCGAAGGGGTCGAATCGGCTTGTTGTTTGGGAATCGCAATCATCGCGCACAGGAGTCCTAACCCGAGGATCAGTGCTGCCAAGAAGAATGGGGCACCGGGTTGATGAAAGCCACCCTCGGGATCGATCGTCCGTTTAAATACACTCGTGAACAAGATCGGACCTATCATGCCTGCAATTCCATTGAGTGAACTATTCGCTCCCGAAAGCTGACCTTGGGTCGATGGATCGATCCGCTTGGACATCAGTCCCTGGATCGCAGCGCTGAAAAAACCCAAAGTGCAAAAGATGATTGTCGATGCCATGAACATCGATCCGTTGCTTGCAAGCCCGTAAGCGGTAAAACCGAGCATGCCCCCGATGAGGCCCAAAAATACCATCGTGCGCTCACCGAGGATTCGCATCATCGGACGAATCAATGCTCCTTGGACGATGACGTTGAGTATCCCGACAATTGCAAGAGTTTGACCAATCTGGCCCGGTGTCCAACCAAACCGCATATCGGTATACAAAACAAAAACACTGCTGAAAACGGTGTGAGCCAATTGGTAAGTGAAAAAACTGATGGCCATGGGCAGTAGGCCGGGCGCAGATCTCAGCAATCTCAAAGAACCTTGCGGGTTGGCTCGCGACCAACTGAACGGTTTGCGTATCTCCTTGGGGAGCGATTCCGGCAAGACAAAAAAACCATAACATGCATTGGCAAAAGTCAGTGCCGCCGAGACCCAAAAGGGTAAGCGAAGATCGATGTCCCCAAGGTATCCACCCATGGCAGGTCCGAGCACGAATCCCAGTCCAAAGATGGCTCCGTAGATACCGTAGGCAGCCGAACGTTTCTCAGGTGGGGTTACATCGGCGATATAAGCACTGGCTGTCGAGAAACTCGCTGCCGTGATGCCCGTAAGGACTCGACCAATAAATAGCCAAGTCAGGTTCGGAGCAAGGGCTAGAATGATGTAATCGATCCCCAATCCGAAAGCCGAAAGCAACAGAACTGGTCTTCTGCCAAATCGATCCGATAAGGCACCCATCAAGGGTGAGGAGAAGAACTGCATGAAAGCCCACACGGTTCCAAACCATCCGACGTAGCTGGCCGCATCGATCGCGTCGTTGCCTGCAAGCTCCTTGATCAACTTCGCGGTGATGGGGATAACAAGCCCCAGCGAAAGAACATCCAAAAGAACCGTGATGAGGATAAAAGCGAGCCCGGCTTTTGTCGCCGTTTGACCAAGCACAGGACGCAAAGTGAGTAACCTCAGTAGGGTAAACAGAGTATCGATCAGTTAGACTTTTGCACGCAGCGTCGTATTCTAGTCGATCTCAGTAGATTCAAAAGAGCGCAATGGATTCGCAGCGATTATGTTTCTGCTGATTCGGAATGCCGGCCTTTTGCAAGTTGGTTTTCAATCCTTCGGATCGCTTTTCTCATTTCAGGCAACTTGCTCATCACCGCATAAACCTGAGCTTGTTGGTAAATGGGTTCTGCGGGGCTTCCAAGCAGGATCTGATCGGGTCCGACATCGCTTGCAACACCCGATTGGGCTCCGACCTGCGTCCGGTCTCCGATATGGATGTGATCCTTCATTCCAACTTGACCAGCCAAAACCACATAGTCCCCGGTGCTGCTGCTGCCTGCGATGCCTACATGGGCGCAGATCAAGTTGTGTTTGCCAATGGTGCAGTTGTGGGCAATCTGCACTAGGTTGTCGATTTTGGTACCTGTTCCGATGCGTGTGACACCATAAGTCCCACGATCGATGGCGCTGTTGGCTCCGACTTCGACATCATCTTCGATCTCGACCCAGCCGAGTTGGGCAGTCGGAACGTGTTTCCCGTCAACAAACTTATACCCGAACCCATGTGCACCGATAACCGTGTTGGCGTGCAAGGTGACGCGATCTCCGAGGATCGTACCTGGGTAGAGAACGACACCTGGAAAGAGTTGGCAATCGCGACCAACTTTGCAACCGGGCATGAGCGTCACACCCCGATGCAGATGGCATCCGGATCCGACCGAGCAATCAGCATCGATCGAAACGCCAGCATCGATGAATGTCTCGCGATCCACCTTGGCCGTTGGATGGACCGTCGCGCTTGGGTGGACTCCGTGAGGCCGTTCGACGACCACGGCGGGCTTGAACCGTTTACAGATCGTCGCGAACGCTTCGTGAGGATTGCTGACGACGATTTGAGGAATGGACAAGCCCGGTAGGGGTTTGGGGGTTACGACTGCGGCGGCCTGAGTGCCAATAAGCTTATCAGCGTGCTTGGTATCATCGACCAGCGTAATGCAACCTGGGCGAGCTTGGGACAAGGGTAGCGCGCAGAATAAAACCACGGTCTCATCGGGTGGATCTTGCCCGACCAACTCTCCATGAACCTGCTGGGCTAATTCTCCAAGTGCAATTCCTAGCATCATCAAACTCCCTTCGTTACCTTCAAGGTATCCACCAAACCCGCCCCCTTTTTTTTAGCGAAAATGGACGACGGACTTACCTCTAGTCGAAGTGTAATCTGCCTAGCTTGCGTAAATCAACACCGATTGGTGTAGTCACGCCGATAGAAACCTGTTAGTTTCCGAGGACAGTTTATTTTTGTTTCTCTATTTCGAAAACTTTGGAGCCGATGTTTCGAGCGATTCCCAAGGCGGCGATCCTGAGCATGGTAGGGCCGATGGCCTTGCTACTGGCGGGCTATTTGGGTTGGCGTTTCTATGGAGCCAAGGCCCTCGATGCGGCTTACTATGCGGTCAAGCAAGAGAATATCCACATCAGCGACCGGCCACCGTGGCTAAAGAGTGACGTAGTCGCCGAGGTTTTCGAGCAAAATGGACTGGGGCGTATGAGTCTGCTCGACGATTTGACAGCCGCGGTGATTGCCAAGGCTTTTGATGGACACCCGTGGGTCAAAAAAACGCATCGGGTCCATCGCATGGCCGGTGGTCAGATCATGATCAACGCTGAATTTCGTCAACCCGTCGCGATGGTTCACTGCGATGCGGATCCAAGCAGCGATTCGGGAGGGGCTGGGCAAGAAAGTTTTCTTCCGGTCGATGGCGAAGGCATTCTCTTGCCGACGAAGGATTTCTCCCAAGAGGACATCCCCGACTACATGCTCATCTACGCTCAAAATATTCGAGCTTCGGACTACCCTCGAGTCGGAATGATCATGGCCGATCCACAGATCAGCGAAGCGATCTTGCTGTGCCGCTTCCTCGGGCCACTGAGATCCCATGGGCTATCGAAGCTATCGAGTGTGTACGTCTATCCAAATACCGGCGGTGGTAAGTCGCGATGGAAGCTCGAGTTAACCACCAAGGGTGGGCCTAGGATCATGTGGGGAAGCGCCCCGACACATGAATCCAGCAACGAACCGACCGCCAACGTCAAGCTCAAGCGTCTTGCAGAACTCATCGGCGACAGCGCCCAATGGGCGCAAGCCGAAGTGGATCTGACAGTCACTCGCTGAGCCGAATTGACTGCGGACGTTTGCGACGCGGTTGTAATTTGTTACCGTTGTAATTTGTTACCGTAGCACGGTCCTCCGAGGCCGTGCGCGCACGTGATGCATCGATCACCTTACTCCACTCACGGGCCTCATACCCATTTTACGAGCGGAGATCCCATCCTCCAAAACGATGCCTCGATCAAGCAAATCACTCTCTTCATGCACCGCGCAAGCGACGTTTGAAACATCATAGCTGACACGATTTTGTTGAATGAGAAACATGATCTTTCTGAATCAAAATCGAACACTTTGAGGATTTTCCTCGCGAAATTTTCTTCGAGCCTCGAGCGAAATTCCCAGCAGCCACAATGACCACGTATACTAATACCTTCACAAACCGATGTTAGTCCATTTTTTCGCGACACCTAATGAATCACGAAGACGACTTCAAAACAACCCAAGGTGAAAACGACCCCAAACAGGTTCAAGATCCATCGAATCTTTCTCAGAACGAAACTCCTCAGAAGGAACCCGACGATCAAACAGCAGACTTCCGCACCCTAGCGACATCGCCGGCAAATGAACCGGTTCGCAATCCACCAAATACTCGCCCCTTTAGTTCGATCGATAAAGCCGCAGAAAAAGCACCCCGAAAAGTCGGGCGCTACGCGATCAAGAAACTCCTGGGCCGAGGAGGCTTCGGCGAAGTCTACCTTGGACTCGATGATCAACTTCGACGCGAAGTGGCTATCAAGTTGACTTTCGGTTCGCGGGTCGGACCCGCTGCTTTGAAAATGCTCCTGGCCGAAGCCCAAATGCTGGCCGAATTGGATCATCCCAACATCATCCCAGTCTTCGACCTTGGCACCACCGACTGCGGCGATATCTTCATCGTCTCAAAATTCATCGATGGTATGGATCTTGCCACTCGCATCGAAAAGAATCGCCCAAGCCGGGAACTTTCCCTCGAAATCATCGCGTCGATCGCAGACGCTCTCCATTATGCACATTCGAAAGGCTTGATTCACCGCGATATCAAACCTGCGAATATTCTACTCGATAAAAACGATCGCCCCTATTTGGCTGACTTTGGTGTCGCTCTGCGCGAAACGGATCAAACTGAAGCAGGTGAAATCGCTGGTACGCCAGCTTATATGAGCCCCGAACAGGCCCGTGGCGAAGGACACTTGATTTCCAATCAAAGCGATATCTACAGCTTGGGAGTCGTTCTTTATGAACTCCTATCGGGCCGGCGTCCGTTCAAGGCCAATAGCGCTCGTGAACTTCTTCGCATGGTTCAAACGACCGAAATCCGAACTCCTCGCACCTTCGATGCGACCATATCGAGAGAGCTCGAACGCGTCTGCCTCAAGGCTCTCGCTCGACGTCCCTCGGATCGATTCGCCATCGCAAAAGACCTTGCCGACGAAGTCCGTTACGTGATATCGAGCCACTTAGAAGTCGACTCGACCAAGCCCGCACCAGTGTCTTCCTACTCGGGAAATCGCGCCGCATCAGCGAGCGATCGCATCGATAGTCGAGTAGCAGGCCAAATGGACTCGGATCTCCGCTCAGGCCCCGTGCAAGTCATCCCAAAAGGACTCCGTTCATTCGACGAAAAGGATACCGATTTTTTTCTAGATTTGCTCCCGGGGCCGTTCGATCGTACAGGCTTGCCCGAAGGTTTGCGGTTCTGGAAAAACCGAATCGAAGCCACGGATGCCAATAAGTCCTTTCGCGTCGGACTCGTTTACGGGCCCTCGGGTTGCGGAAAATCAAGCCTGATGAAAGCAGGTCTACTGCCCCGATTGTCGAACAATATTGAAGCCATTTACATCGAGGCCACCCCTGACGACACAACCAACAAATTGCTTCGCGAGATCCAAAAGCGGATTCCCGAAGTACCCGGAACCAATCTTGCCGATGCCTTGAGCATCATCCGAAGACGAAAACTTGTACCAAGCGGCGGAAAGCTGCTTCTGGTGATCGATCAGTTCGAGCAGTGGCTCTATGGGCACAAGAATTATTCGGATACGGAATTGACCAATGCCCTACGTCAATGCGACGGTTCGACTATCCAAGCCATCGTCATGGTGCGCGATGATTTCTGGCTATCGGTCAGTCGATTCCTCAGAGAACTCGATATCCCGATCGTAGAACGTGAAAACAGTGCAATGGTAGATCTGTTCGATTTGGAGCACGCGAAAAAGGTTCTTGCGCTCTTTGGACGAGCCTACGACAAACTGCCTTTGGACCGCTCTGAATGGACTCAGGATCACAAGCAGTTTTTGCAGCAAGCCGTCGAGGGACTCAGTCAAGAGGAGAAAGTCATCTCGGTACGGTTGGCATTGTTTGCCGAGATGATGAAATCCAAACCTTGGACACCCAAAACACTTAGCGATCTTGGTGGTATCGCAGGGGTCGGTGTTACATTCTTGGAGGAGACTTTCGGCGATGCCCACGCACCGATCCAGTTTCGCCAGCACCAAGAAGGAGTCCGATCACTGCTGGGGGCGTTATTGCCCGCCGTAGGAACGAACATTAAAGGTCACCGCCGCGCGCTGTCTGATTTACAAAAGGTGGTTCGATACGAAGATCGACCACGAGAGTTTGATGAACTGGTAAGTTTGCTTGACAAGAACCTGCGATTGATCACACCCGCCGACGACGCTCAAGAGTCGGGCCAGGAATCGCGATCTTATCAACTGACACACGATTACCTTGTTCCATCCCTGCGAGAATGGATTAATCAAAAGCAGCGCGAGACAAAAAAAGGGCGTGCGGAACTCAAACTTGCCGAGCGCGCTGCGACGTGGGGGAACAGTCAAGAGAATAGGCAACTGCCGACACTCCTCGAATGGTTGCAAATCCGTAGCTGGACTCAGCCCAAGCGTTGGACGATAGCCGAACAAGCGGTCATGCAAAAAGCAGGCCGAGTGCATTTGAGGAACTGGGGAGCGGCTCTGCTAGGACTGCTAGTTACAGGGGGAGTGATAGGCTACGCATTCCAGCAACAGCACGTGCGAAGCCAGACGGAGAAGATTAATGTCGTCCTTGACTCGCTTCAGAAAACACTCGGGCCATCGGTCTATTTCAATATCGAAGAACTAAAGAAATTGAACCAACCGAAACGGATTCGTGATGATTTAGAGGAAAGATACAAAACAGTTTCTGAGGGCTCGTCAGATAGACGCTCTTTAGCAATTGCGCTGGCACACTTTGGCCGAGTTGAACTGGACTATCTGATCAACCAACTCGAAGTAATCGATGATCAAGATAGAGGTAACTTGATGCGAGCACTTGCCAAAGATCCACAAAGATCCATCGCAAAGTTGAAGACTGCTATGGACGCTTGCACCACGGTCGAGCAGCAGCGTCGCAAGGCACGCTTAGCGTTGGCTGCATTGTGGATCGGAGATACGGAACTAGCGACCAAAGCGACGGAGTTTGAAGATATCCCCGACCCCGGGGTGCGAACGTGGTTCATCGACGAATTCCCTCGTTGGGAAATCGATACAAAAAAATTGGTGAATGACCTTGAGGAACTGCAAAGTCCAGCATTGCGATCTGCGATCTGTTTGGGGATTGGTCAAAGAAAGAATTTTACGGACTCAGAAAAGAGTGATGCCACGGAATTGGTAAATCGATGGTATTGGCTCCCCGATAGTTCCACGCACAGCGCTGTCACTTGGCTAATGCGTAAGTGGGATATCCAAAAACCAGAGCGGCAGGAAGCTCCGAAAATCGAAGATGATCCGAATTGGTGGGTGAATGACCAAGGGGTGACATTCGTGCGAATTAGGCCACTTTCCGGCGAGTTTGAGCCACTACCGGATCTTTTAGGGCAAGACCGACAGCGTTTGAGGCAGATCAAAGAAAAGCCCGCCAAGGAGCAAAAAACGGCAGAGGTTCGTTACCAGTTAGGAACGCTATCTTATGCTCTCGGTGAGTACGAAGAAGCATTGGAGGAATTCGACGCCGTTCTCGAATTGCCCTGGGACGAGTCATCAGAAGTCTTTGGAATGGATCCTTATGGCTTTCGTTTACTAACACTTGCTCGCATGAAACGCCCCGAAGCAACGGACGTGGCCTTAGCCCAATGGCGAGCGACCAATCCGAGTCCCGAAGTTAGTATTTACATGGAAAGCGTTGTTCCGTTTTGGCTAGGCCGTAAAACTGAGTCAGAAGAACGACTTCGAAAAGGACTTGAATCCAATGCGTTATCCGACCGCAATACGCAGTACTTACTGGCTCGCACACTCGCCTGCTTTGCCGCAGACGGTACTGCAACGCCAGCGGAGAAAAGCGATTGGGCAAAAAGAGCCATTGAAATTCTTGAACGTTGGAGCGACGGTGACGAATATGCTCGCAATAAAATGCGGAGCGAACTCGACTTTCTTGTTCTCCATAGAGATCCTCGTTTTATCAAACTTACCGCCCTGCGATCCGACGTCCCTGAGCAACCGTATTGGATCGCAAACCGTGAGGTGACTCGAGGTGAGTTCGAGGAGTTTATTAACGATGAGAATCCCGACGTCCAGAAGCCTAGCGATCGGGATAAATCAAAGCTTCAATTTTACGAGCGTCGTAGTCCGACCGTCGATCATCCTGTTCAGTATGTAAGCTGGTACGATGCAGTGCTGTACTGCAATTGGCTCAGTCGCAAAGAGGGATTAACGCCTGCTTACAGGAGCTCAGGTAAGACAAAGGAAGTCAATAGTGTCGATGGAGAAGTAGAGGTAGACCTTTGGCAACCGGTAGAGGGAGCAGATGGATACCGTCTGCCGAGCAAATCGGAATGGTATAATGCATGCCGTGCTGGGAGTAAGACCGAATGGAATACTGGTAGCGATGAGAAGCTACTGGAACCCTATTGCACGATGTTTCCATCAAAACAAACGTCGCCTTGTGGAGATAAGCTTCCGAATGCATGGGGACTCCATGACATGCATGGAAACGTGTGGGAATGGTGTTGGGATCAAGCCGGCTCGAACCGCGTGGACTGTGGCGGAGCTTGGAACGACCCAGCATGGCGTTGTCGGTCGGGAGAAAGTGGCGGGCGCACACCAGTAGGACGTCATAGCGACCGCGGCTTCCGCATTGTCCGAAGTTCTATTGGCAAGTAAGCCTGAAGGCACCTTGGGTAGATGTCTTGACGTCAAGCCGCCTGACGGCGACCGCGTTTTGACGGCATTGACTGTGTTGACAAGGTTGACATCACTGACGGCGGACATAGTCGTAGGCACATTCCATGTGCAAGCGTACAGCGCTCTAGTAAGGAATTATTAAAGCTCAGGCTAGCGGTGATTGATTGGGTTTATTTTAGCGCTGATTAGCTTTGACGGTCTGTGGCCCAGCGGGCCAGGATATAGGTAGCAAGCGATGCTCCCCCACAGATGTGCCGGCCCCGGAGGGGCTTTGAAGACAGCAAAGAGTGCGAACGCTAGCCGAGGATCATTAGCCTGCAACGAAGTTTACTTAACAACCAAGCCGACGCCAAAGAGGTGAGTCCACTCGGGATTGCCGTCTAAATCGCGGAAGTTGTACTGGGGGTTGTAAGCCAATCTCAGGGTCGTTTTTCCAAATTGTACCAATCGTCCTACTTGGAATCCGACTGGAAGGCTCACCCACTGATCCGATTTCCAATCGTAGCCCTCCTGCAAATCCCCCGCAGAGATGGTCCATTTCGGATTGATCGTGTAAGCGATCACTGGTTGCAGAAAACTCACGTTGGTATCGCTGCTGATGAGGTTCTGATTGAAAGCTCCCAAGGTCCATTTGCCCTTTTGAGTGACATAGCCGACCGCTGGCCCAGCTTGGATCGTATCCCGTCCTTTACCATTGTTCGGAGCGAATGAAACCACAGGGCCCACTCCCATGCGGCCCTGGAAGGCGGGGATAACCATCAAGTCAAATAAAGTGACCGGATCAAGGCCGTCTTGGAAAGGCCCATCTAAGCGATAGGGCATCGTAGCTCGGAAGATATGATTGGTCCCAAATGCTTTGTAAGGGATCACGGGCTGAAAAACAAATGTATTTTGCTGATCAGAGTTTCCGTAGAAGGAAGATACGAAGCGATTCTGAAAATTGAGCGTAGTGACAGACGCCGTTGGATCAACCAGCTTGGTCGCAAGATCTTGATCACCTGCGGTGCCGGTAGCTCCAAGCTCATTTGTCATGCTTTGTCCAAATGAGGAGTTCACACCACCTTGATTCAATATCCCTGGCGTTACTGCATCAGCATTCGACTCCTGAGCAAAATCGATCAAGTACGGAGCCCCGGATAAAACCGGATTCGCAGAGAATCCTGCTGCTTCTTGGCCTAAGGCTACGTGAGATATAAGTGCAGTAGCCAACGCTACTACCAAGCTTGCTTGACAACGAAGCACCCGTCGAGCACCCATTGAATCCATCCCTGTACAAAAATTAGTGCGGAATCACCCGCATAACCGCTAGGGTCGAATCCTTTCGAACCTATTATATTTCTGGAGTATCGGCCGATGATCCCTTAGGATTCATCGAATCCTCAACGGAAGGTAATCCTACGAGACGACCTTGCGGACAGTGAGCATGGATGCGATCCGGTTGAGTTTTCCGAATAAGAAAACTGCTCAATCAATTCTTAAATCTTGCAGAAACATCCATGGCCAGAGTGCGATAGGTGACAGGTACTCGAGCCTTTGCCAGTAACCCGAACCGTGAGGGAGGGAGCGATAGTACACGGCACTGACCTCTAGGAGTCATTGCGTGTGGCTCAGATGCTTCCTCGTTTACACGTCGGGTTACTAACATAGTGGCCGTTGGCCACAGAGCCTTTGCCAGTAACCCGAACCGTGAGGGAGGGAGCGATAGTACACAGTACTGACCTCTAGGAGTCGTTGCGTGTATCTCTGATGCTTCCTCGTTTACACGTCGGGTTACTAACATAGTGGCCGTTGGCCACAGAGCCTTTGCCAGTAACCCGAACCGTGAGGGAGGGAGCGATAGTACACGGCACTGACCTCTAGGAGTCATTGCGTGTATCTCTGATGCTTCCTCGTTTACACGTCGGGTTACTAACATAGTGGCCGTTGGCGTGATCACCAATCTGCCGGGGGTTGCAAGGGACGTGCTGATGCAACGCAACAACATGAGCAGCACCGATCGATTATTAACGGAAATTGCAGCATTACTCGGAAAACCGCCAACGTATGAGGAGCAATAGCCTTGTTAATATTTGCGACAACGAGCTGCCAAGCTTTGTCGAGTAGCCAGCCGTAACAAACCGCTCAACCAGCAGCAGGGGAACCGTCAGCATTAGCGTCGGATTCCCATTGGGCGACAATCCGCTCGACACTATCTAGCGAAACTGCGGAGGGACCAAAAAGACCTGCAAGGGTACCGACAGAGGTGTTTGGATCATTTTTAAGAGAAGCAAATGCACCTTCGACATCTTTGAGGTATTGCTGACCTCGAGTGCTTCTTGGTCTAATTGCTAGGAGTAAGATGAAGACCGTTGGTATAATCATCACGATCACGGTAAGTATTCGATGCCATTCGGGTTTGACAGTTCCAGTTGGAAAGTCGATTCCCGCTTTAGAGATTCCCAATAACTCGAAGCCGAGGAAGGAACCGTATGCCAGTACCAGGAATAAATCGGATTCTCGATACTGGGGATTCCTGAGGCCTTCTGTTTTCACCCATTCCTCATAAGGTTCATTCAAAGAGCCTACGGCGGAGTAGACGTCGTCGTTGCGAAGCACCGAGCTGGCTCCTTTGGGGGCAAAGAAATGCTTGAGGATGATCTGATGAATCTTGGGCGTTGAGTCGGAGCTCGCGTCATCGCAATTGGCGATCCAATTAACAGTCGACCTTTCGCTTCGATTCGAATTGTCGAAAAGCGTGTCGATGATACCGTTGAAAATGGAGCGTTGGGTTTGCTTGGGAGGGGGCACATATTCGACAATCTTGCCAGCAGCGACCAGTTCGACCATGGCGGTAGAAATGACTTCTTTATTGCCACCTCTTAGGTAGGCGATGGAGTAAGGGTCGATCGTATGCGGAATTTTCAATGGTTCCCGGATCGGTTTAGGGCCGCGGCGGTAGACGGTGTAAAACACGAGAAACACAAGTGCGAGTGCAAGGAAATAGAGAGGCCAAAACCAGAAGGGATTGGTCGATAAGAGCCAGAGAGCAAAATTCTTCAGGTCACTATTCAATTTGCTTCCTCGCGAAACCGCAGCGACCGATGCAATGAATCCAATGGCCATGCCGAACATTGACCAAAATGCCGATCTGCTTTTAACTTTGGAGTCATCTTCTGTCATAACGCGTGCTTTACGGCCGAAAGGAACATCTTGCGGAATTGGAGCGGTTGGTTTCCCGATTCGGTCAAATGCTAGCTCCTCTTCCTTGACGGCAGCTCTCTTGTATTGACTTTGGCTGCCGGACGTAGGCTAGCAGCCTCCAAGGATTTTGCTTGCTCTGGAGTCAGTTCTGTATCTGCAAATGCATCTGCAACCGGATCAAGGATCGCAGCAACTTCCAATTGAGGCCAGAGTTCCGTAGGTTCTACCCTAAGAGCTTCTGTAGTGCTCATAATTATTCAGGATCCGTGTTTTGGTTTAGTCGACGTTGGTCCTGCGTTGCCAATCGTTCTCTGGCAAGGAGAGAGGCCCATTCCAAATTGGGTTTTAGGTCTGCAAGATTGGATGCTAAGGATTTCATGAATCTTCACCGATCGATCGGGCTCGGATGGTTTCGCCCAAAGGAGTAAGCGGGTAGCACTTTTTACTGCTCTTCGGTTTGTCGGGTATGGTCATTTCGATGAGGTTGGCTTCCAAAGCAGGGAGCAGGTAAGCTTTGCGAAAGTGGTCCTCGTGCTTGAGTTCCAGCGCATTCTACATTTCCTGGCGGGTCATCTCGCTGACAATCGCCCCGATCAGACGGCGAACTTCCCCGGTGACTTCCCCGGTGACTTCCCCGGTGACTTCCCCAGTGACTTCCCCAGTGACTTCCAGGGCAGCAAACGTGACCGTGACTCCGAGCTTTTCATCGGACTTCCAAAATGGGTTGGGTTTAAGCGTACAGGCACCTTGGGTAGATTTATCGAAGCTCAGGCTTGCTGAGAACCCTAGGGTTTGTTAGCGACTCTAGGTGGCTGCTTGGGTTTTCAGGCCCATCGGGTCGGCATATCGGTAGCAAGCGCCGCTCCCCCCACAGATGCGGCGTTCCGGGAGGGGTGATGACTGCCAATTTACTCATCAGTGGTCTGTATCAAGCATTTTTTCAGCTGAGGCACAGTCAATGGCTTTTTCACGTCTAAATGAAGGAGCAAGTGGCAGTTTGCACAAACAACAACAAGGTCTTCCAATCTCGTTTGCGTTTCGGATTCGGTTTTTGACAGCATTCGCTTGTGGTGTACTTGGAGAACTCTAATGCCTCTACCAGAAAGTAGCTTCGTAAAGTCTCGTTCACATACTGCACAAATCCCTTTCGCTCTCTGAAAAGCTTTGTCGCGCAATCGCCTACTGCGGCTTACCGTCATCGTGATAATCTCATACCTGATCCCTTCGATATCCGAATCTGTGGCATAACGAGAATCTTGTTTCGCCTTACTCGAATACTGACGTTCGATGGCGTTTACGTCAGCCGTCATTAGTGGTTTTACTGTAACTATATTTTGATTTGTCGGATTTTCGACTTCAGGTAACCCGCGAACCCAAGACACCTTTCGCTGGTGTTGCCAAGAAACTCCATCGTGGGTAATGGGGTTCTTCGAATTGAACACATAGTCGCTCTTGATTTCCCCCTTACAGACGATTTTCGGACCACTTTTTACATAAATCGTATCTCCGGATTCCATCTCATAGACAAATCGCTTGAGACTTGTTCGTTGCGTACCTTGTAGCATGCCCCACTGATCTTTTGGCTCATCCACGTCTTGCTGTGACAAGTCAATGTCATTCATTGGATCGTATTGAATGATCGCGAGCCCACGATCTCGACACTCAGGCCAAAGATCATATCCGTTCTTTCCCACACGAAAGGCCATTCGCCATGTTGTCATGATTCTTTGACTAAACCCTTCTCTCTTACGGGATTCTTTCACATTGTTTAGAACGGTCGTCCATCAATACGGGTCAGATTCTTCATCGATTGCCAACTACTCTTCATCCTCGTCGCCAATGTCGTCTTCTTCGCCGTCTGCAGAGATCGATTCCAAATAGGCTGAGCGAACTTTCCGCAGATCCTTCTTCTCTTGTGGATCAACTAGAAAAAACCACCATCCATTCCTAACGCTGCCAACGATCGCTCCGGCAGCATCAGATGGCGACGAGTAAATCTTTCCACCAACGTCGAGACTGCCGTCGCTGAGCAGAGTTGCCGTCGTGTCAGCAAACTTCTTTTGCCTGGGGTAAAGCACCGTTCCGGGTTGTAGCCAACCAGCGCTGATCAAATCAGAAAGGTCTACTCTGTGGCTGTAGTGAGTTTGCTGAGCACCTTGGGGAGAACGATGGCCTTCGAGCACCGGCCAGATCTCGACAATTATTTTCGACAGCTCGTCAGTTCGTTGACGGACACTTGCGTCTGTCCAGTTTTCGCAAGATGTTTCTGAGAATCTCCGATTTAGGAATAACACATCGTGGGCTTCGAGTGCCTTACGTTTGCCGGAATCTCCGCTCCAAGGTCCATTCGAAACCTTGGAATTCAGCGATGATGTCAACAAAGTCAAATTGCCGAGAGTGTGAATTAACACTTCTCGTTCCACTTCGCCTTTCGGCCCGTCTCGGTGCTTCCAATAGGTCTGCCATTTTCGAGGCATGATGTGCTCGATGGCAAACTTTGCTTTCGTGACTTGTTCGCCCCCTTTTCCTTCCTTGCCAAGCTTCCAGCCCCTCAAATGATCTTCGATGCCTTCAAGAACCATCCGTAAACGACCTCGCTGTAGCCGTCGATAGGCCGGCAGATAACGCAGTGTATCGCGGATTTCCTGGTCGTCAGGCCAGTACCGACTGTCGCTGGTTTGGCTTGCAAGAAATGCCTCGACAGAATCGCCGGCTACCTTGCGTTTACCATCTTCCTGAAGGTGACGTATCACCTCAGCGACAAGCTGGGTATAAGATTTCGTAGTTGCACGAACTAGCATACGTCGAACCATCCAACTCTCGACGACTGCTAAGGCCTTCTCGATCTGTTTTGCAGGGATCTCGGTCTGCTCGGGATCGTAGAGAAACAATACAAGTGGCTTTACGACTTCACTTTCGAGCACTCCTGTTCGATAAGCGAACAACTGCAGTCGATTCAGCTGACTATTTGCGAACGACCCACTCTCGATGAATTTCCGGTAGACGGCAGCTGCTCGATCCAATTTGCCGAGAAGAGTCTCCATGCCGGAGTGAGTCTCAGTTGAATAGCTCTTGAATCTCGAAAAGACTTCTCTGGCGACAACCTCTTCGCCTGTCTGGGCTACAAGCCAATGGTTGAGGAAAACGGATGAACGCGGATATCGAAGCCGTCCGAAGGCGATCTCGGTTTCCCAGAAAGCGGTTTCGAAATCTTTCCAGTGCTTCTCGTAAAGCTTCTCGACGTCGCTACCTTCCTCGAACAGTTGCTGAAAAATGAAATTCTTGATCAGATCGGCAGCCGTCAGCTGAGAACCTCTCGCGTTAAGCGTTTCGAAGATCTCTTGTGCGTTCTCTTCTGCACTGAGGTCGATTACCACCATCTGAAGTAGTTCGCGTGCTGCTGTTTCAATCGCGATCGCGCGAGACTGGATGAAATCTGGTCCTTTGATTGCTAACCATTCCGCAGCACGAGCGAAAAAGTACTGATGAGCTTGAACCATTCGCTCATTCTTGTGTTTGAGCGTGGAATAGTCGGTTGGAATGGGGGCGGCCATCACCTCATTGAAGGCTGAACGATCTCTATTGGTCGGCCAAACCTTGAACCGGTCTTCTGGCTTACGGCAAAAAGGCGAAGCATTGACCACCAAAGTTTCCATGCGTAAAGCTGCGGCTTCCGCATTGACGGCTACTAGCTGGGAATGCAATGCATCAAAGAGAAGCTGCAGGGTCGTGAGACGCTGTTGGCCGTCAATGACGATCCGCTCTTGCATCGTTCCACTAGCGTTTTGCACCTGTTGTAGAACTACCGCTCCAAGAAAATGAGGGTAGTGTTTTGTTCCAGGCTGAGCCACAAGCTTTTCAGCCATTCTCGCCATATCTTTCCAGAGCGGCTCCCATTGGTTCTCTTCATTCCAAACGTAGGGACGCTGAAAAAGAGGAACAATCAACCGTTGTGGCTGCATGAAGACGGCTTGAGGAGTTCGTACTTGTGTTTCCATGAAATTGCCAATTACAGAGAGACTATTTAATTAGTTGTAATCTATTGGGGATGGGTAATGAATTATCAATAATACTGCCGAATGTACCCGTAAGCCCGATCGAACAGGTCTTGATCCTTGTGCAGGTGGTACTTTAGTAGTGTCCTCCGCAAAGCTTTTTGTACCTCACGCTCGCCAGCCGATGTTTGTTGCCAACCGGGAAATCGTACCATGCGAACGATCTCATCAATTTCCCCGACGATCCGCTCGACGATTACAGGAGTCTCGTCCGTTTTTACCTGTTGAAACAACTCTGTGAGTGCTGCCTTGGCTTTGTCTTGCTCTTCGACGGGATCGACTTTCTTTTCCGCTTCGACGACGTCCCGAGCCAACTCGAGGAGCTGCTTGAGAAACTCCTTGCTGTCAATCAACCCCTGCTCGTGCTTGTCTTTGATCTTCTCCAACCGCTCCCCAAGTGCAATGAACTTGGGATCCTTTGCGTGCTTACGCAATCGTGCGACCAGACTGATCTCCAAGGCCTTGCCTTTCTTGTCGGGGACACCGACGACGCTCTCTAGAAGATCGGCATCAAGCACGAGCGTTTCCAAATCGTCCCGAATGGCATACAGGGAAGTATTCTCGTGGACCAAATCAATCGTTTTCGCGCCAAGCACATGCCAAAGCAGCTTGCCATTGCCGCTAGGCGGGCTGACCGATTCGTAGACTTGCGTCAGCCAGCGATAATCGGTCTCGTGCGGAGTCAAGCAACTATCCGGCGATAACGCTTCCCATATTCGACCGAGCACCGAATAATCGGCTGCGAATGCATCTCGTTTCTCGTTGTTCGGAAGACAGTCCTGCGCGGCGATTAAGCCTTCGTATCCCCCAACGGTTCGGTCCACCCCGGGAAAAAACATCAGGCATTTGGCAACCTGTATCGGAAGCTCCTTCTTGACCTCATCGAGGTTACTGACGACCTGTTGAACTGCCTTCTCGTCAAAGTCTAATGCTTGCGCCACATCATCAAATATGCCTATGTAATCGACAATCAAGCCGTGTGTTTTCTTTGGAAAAGGTCGGTTGGTTCGGCAGATGGATTGCAACAGGTTGTGATCTCGCATTGGCTTATCGAGATACATCACCTGGAGGATGGGGGCGTCGAAGCCAGTGAGCAGTTTCGAGGTGACGATCAAGTACTTGAGCGGATCACCTGGATCTCGGAACCGGTCGAGTAGTTTTTCCTCGGCGTCCTTATCGCGACCATGCACTTTCCACTCTGCCGGATCTCCCTGTGTGACGTGCATCACAATAGCGCTGCGCTCCGGATCGCCGGTGATTTCATCCAGCGCTGCTTTGTACAACACACAGCACTCGCGGTCGAAGGTCACCACCTGGGCCTTGAAGCCGTTCGGCTCCACCTTCGACTGGTAGTGATTGACCATGTGCTGCACAACACCACGCACCCGCTCGGGGGACTTGACCAACACAGCCATCTTGGCGGCTCTCTTGGCGAGGTCATCACGGTCTTGTTCGCTTAAGTTATCGGTGATTTGCTTGTACGCTTCGTCGATAGCCGCCTTGTCGATCTTGAGCTTGATCTCAGGGGACTCGAAATGCAGTGGTAGGGTAGCTTTGTCGCGGATCGACTCCTGAAACGTATAGCGGCTCAAGTAGCCTTTCTCGTCTTCGTCGGCCCCGAATGCCCAGAAGGTGTTCTTGTCGGCGCGGTTGATCGGCGTTCCGGTCAAGCCGAACAGAAATGCGTTTGGCAATGCAGCACGCATTTTACGGCCAAGGTCCCCTTCCTGGGTACGGTGGGCTTCGTCCACCAGAACGATGATGTTCTTGCGGTCATTCAGAATACCTTCGGCCTCGCCGAACTTATGGATCGTGGTGATGATCACCTTCCGCACGTCCTGCCCCAACATTGTTCGCAGTTCTTCGCGGCTTTCGGCCTTAATCATGTTGGGCACATCGGCAGCGCTGAACGTGGCCGTGATTTGAGTGTCGAGGTCGATCCGATCCACAACGATCATTACCGTCGGGTTTCCTAGGGCTGGATGCATGCGAAGTTTCTGCGCCGTGAAGACCATCAAGAGCGACTTACCCGAGCCTTGAAAGTGCCAAATAAGCCCCTTTTTAATCTTCGACTGGACCACTCGATCGACTATCAAGTTGGTTCCTTCGTACTGCTGGTAGCGGCAGATGGTTTTGATTCGTCGGTGCTTCTTGTCGGTAGCAAACAGCGTGAAATTCTGAAGGATGTCGAGGACGACTTGGGGACGAAGCATGCTCTCGACCGACTTTCGGACGTCGGCGAGTGAGCCTTCCTGTTGGTTGCTGGCGTCGCGCCAAGGACCCCACATATCAATTGGCATTCGCACCGAGCCATAGCGGAACGCTTTACCTTCGGTCGCGAAGCTGAACACGTTCGGCACGAACATCGCCGGCACGCTTGGTTCATAGTCGTCGTGAACTTGGGCGGCTCCATCGACCCAGGTGACCGCGGGCCGCACGGGTGTCTTGGCTTCGCCAATCACGATCGGTAGGCCGTTGACCAACAACACCACGTCAAACCGCTTGGAGAGCAGTCCGACTTGGTAAGTCCATTGATTGCAGACGACCAAATCGTTTTTCTCAGGGTCCTCGAAGTCGATCAGGCGGACAGTGGTGTGCTCACCGTTCGGTCCGAACGGCATCGTCTTGTCGCCCTGCAACCATTCGGCCAGGGCTTCGTTGGAGCGAACCAGTCCATCGTTCTGAACCGTCAGCAGGATCGCTCGCAGTTTGTAGATCACTTCATCGGCCCGGTCGGGCTGGGCGGCGATCTCCGGGTTGAGCCTGATGAGTGAAGCCCGCAGCAACGATTCGACGAACACCTCTGAAGTTTGGCGCGGAAGCGTCGGGGCGGGGGCGTAGCGCCAACCGAGCGCCACGCAGGCATCGAGAACCATTTGCTCAACAGTATTGGCTTCTGTGAAGGTGTGCGATGTTGAACTGTCATCATCCGCTTGAGCGGGGAAATCGATGTGCTCGAGCCGTAAGGGAGCCAACAAGCTGCGGAGCAAGTCTTGCTTCCAAGGTTGATCCTTGAAATTATTTACCGGCTCTTTTGGACCGGACAACGTGAGAATCGTACTGCCGTCCTGAATCGAGACAACTAATAATGACGATGGGCGCATATCTAAGACTGCCGATACGGCAGCAAGCACGCGGTCCTTTTCTTGTTCGAACTCATTTCGCCCTGTATCCAGAGTCAATCGAAGTTGCGTTCTCGGCGGTGGCGCTGAGGGGGCCTGTTGATACCGGAGTACCCAAGGCTGTTTCTTATATGATTGGAGGGTTTTTCGATCCCATTTCTCGTCATGCGAACGGGTATGGCAAGTGGAACAAAAGACTACAAGATTTTCGAAAGAGTTATCTTGAGATGTGTTCCATGGATTGATATGCGCGTTTTCCAAGCCAACGGGTTGCCCGCAGCATGCGCAGCGGTGGCCACATTCGACCATGAGACGACGTTTGATGTTGGCAGGAATCGCAGCACGAACAGTAGTCATGAAAAATCCCCCGAATGGGTCATCTGGTTAAAGATGTTTATGCGCCAACCTAATACCAAGCGAAGACTGATCATGATAGACTCGTAGTCCTAAATGTTACAGATGCATATTTGCGACTAGAAGCGGCGTCCTCAATTTCCGTTTTAAACATTCGTAATAAACCAATCACGTCGTCAACCAAACTGATACAAGACGTCTGGTCAATATCAAGAAACTCACCATGAGCGATCCTATTTCGTCTGCCAAGAAGTGATTCATCAATTTGATTGTACCGCGCGCGAAACGCGTCTGTGGAGATTCCAACGGTGAGCGCGATGTTCTCAAACACCTCTGAATTTAGATTTGACCTAGTATTAACATGCCCCGGAAGTCGCAAATACGCACGTTCGTTTAGCTTTGTACGAAAGAAGTTCACGCCCGAAACCGCAGCGACAATCTTTCCGTCTGACTCCATCGAAGCAAGGTGGCGTCGAGCACCAATCCATACGAAGCAATCGGCGAGTTGATCAAATTGCAAACGCTGATTGGATACAAATTCGATGTAATACTCCGCTGCGCGTTTAACAAAGCCCTCCCAGTGAGAATACGCCAAGCAAATGGCCGAGCGAATGGCAGTTTTTTTGGCAAGTAAGGATGCCTGTCGTACGATTTTTTTGAGGGAATCGAGCTCTTTTAGCCTCCAAGCGAACTCTTCGTCTATTCGATCCTGGAGGTCATTTAGCGATCTTAGTTTACTCATGGATTTAAATACTCCTTCGCAAATGGAAGCAGTTTCTGCAACCGTGTCGTACCACGTATGCCAGCACCCGAATAATCGTTGAACGTTGCGTGACTCCAAAGACCCTTCGCTTTCTCTCGGAGAAACTTTTTTGGATTACTGAGCCCTTCGATCTCCTCCAAATGATATGATAGCCCGCTGCCGACAACCTCAAAAACAGACATTAGGAATTTTCCTGTAAATGCCGTTCCGTTCCACCTTTTGAAGGCGTCCTCCCCAAATGTATCATTCAACAATTCGAAAGCACGCTCGAATCGAGATTGCTCGTCTTCCCAATCGATGTTTCTATTTCCTGCCAACTGAATGAGCGCATCATCTAAGTACTCGTGTACGTCCATACGGTTATCATACGGCACTTGGCGAAACGAAATAAACCTAAGAACAAGTTCTACTTCCGCTTGCTTTTCCTTAGCGGCCTCCGTCTGGCAGACTGTTTTCTGAAATGGAGCGAAAGTAGCGCGATCAACAAGCCATTCAAAAAACGCGCCGTTCAGCATCACAGCAACGCAATTACGAACTTCCTGTGGAGATAATTGTGAACCGCCGGTGTTTAATCGCTGAAATAGCTCAAATTTGGCATTCGGTCCGCTTTCCTGCTTCAATATCTCAACACGAATTCTAGCTCGTTTAATAGCGAGTTGATAGTCTTTGCCTATCGAAGCTCCTTTGTCCTTCACGCTCCAGACCTTTCCTTCAAGGCTTGGCAGTAGCTTTGTGCCACTAAGAACCAAAGGATCTTCAAGTATTTCAGGATTATCTGGCTTTTTCAACTTTCCCACAAATTCGAGAATTGTTGAGAGCCTTTGAAGTCCGTCGATTAATTCCCATGTGTTGTCATCACTCTGATAAACAAAGATTGGCGGGATTGGGATACCTAGTAGAAGGGACTCGATAAATCGAGATTTCTGCGTTAGATCCCATCGAAAAAGTCGCTGAAACGCTGGGTTAATCTGAATCTCATTATCCGAGTAGAGATTCATCACTTCGCCTACTGACATTCCATACCCATCTGTTGCAATCTCCTCTCTTGCATTTTCAATTTCGGTCTTGAGCGACATGTTAAATCCTATTATTCAAAAATGGAACCCTAAGGAAGTAGCAAATATGATGAAGGATTGCTGGATTCCTGGTTTTACAGGGCTCGATAGCGATCCAAGGAACCATGAGAAGCTCACCGTTCGGGCCGAACGGCATCGTCTTGTCCACCTGCAGCCACTCGGCCAGGGCTTCGTTGGAACGAACCAGTCCATCGTTCTGCACAGACAGCACAATCGCTCGCAGTTTGTAGATCACCTCATCGGCTCTGTCTGGCTGGCCGGCAATCTCCGGGTTAAGCTTGATGAGCGTCTCACGCAGCAATGACTCGACCAATACTTCCGAAGTCTGTCGCGGGAGTGTTGGGGCGGGCAGGAAACGCCAACCAAGTGGAACGAAGGCATCAATCAACATTTGCTCGACCGTGTTGGCCTCAGTGAAACTCATGTGTCACCTCCGAGCAGATGTTCTCGAAGTGTCGCAATAAGAGATCGAGCTTTATCAACTGCCTGATTTGCTGATTCCTTAGCGTTGTCAATATCGCGTCCCGCTTTGATCACACGTTGCTGTTCTTCTTGCGACAACAATGCAACGGGAAGAGCAGCAAAGTGGCGAAAATACGTGTGGCGCACTTTGCTGCCTTCGCAATGCGACTCAACAACGCGACGAAAACGAGAAGTCTGAAGAATACGGAATAGGTACTCACGCTCGGTCCCGCTTTTGACGATGAACCGTCCCAGGCGTTGGTTGAGAAGGCTTTCGTCGCCAGCTGTAGCGAGGCACACCCGCCCCATGAAGCCATCCTCCAACGACTGAGCTGTAAGATTAATCACGACATCACCTGGCTGAATGATCCAATCCCAATTTTCGCTGGCAAACTTCGAATCGAGGAAAACCGTCGCACCCTGAGGCCAAATGAGTCTGCCGTTCGGCGCAAGATTTCCCGGCCGTAGCAGCTTAAAGCCAGTGTCAGAGTAGTTAGAACTCGGGAACGGCCGTCCGTTCTGCATTTCGCAAAGATCATCGAGGCGACCGATTCTCGCTCCCGGTACTGCACTTTGATCTGGAACAATGTTGTCGATCAAACTCTGCCATGCAGACCCAATGGAATCCAAAACACACAATCGTGATTCGACGGATTCATCGGCCGCCCAGAGGATGTCGGCGATGCCACGTTGCTCGTCCTTTGGCGGCAATGGGAATTGGTACTTCATAAGCGATTTGACGTTTACACGCTTGGACATGGAGCCCGCGGCATTGGCTAGAGCGTATTCCCAAAAAGCATCCGTATTCATCAAAAGGGGAAGAAAACCTTCGACCAAATACTTGCTTTTCTCCCTCAAAACAATTGCATCACCAGAGCACACGCCGTCAAATTCAACCTTCGAAGCTCGTCTAAGGTATGCATTCCGACGCGCGAACAAGGTATCTCCCTTAGAGAACAACTTCATCGCTGAAATTAAATCTGAAGTGCTGCCCCATCTACGTATTTTTAGTTCGCAAGAATCGAAATGCTCGAGCCCAACAAATCGTTCGAATCCAGATTTAGATGGGTTGTCAGTTCGATTTGAGATTTCTGTAGCCACTTCATCAAGAGTGCTTATTTTCCAGCCTGGCTTCAAATGCAAATTCGTCACTTGCCTCCTCCTGCGTCCGTAGCTGCCTTGAGCACATCGAATAATTCGTCCATAGATGCTCGTAATGCAAGTTGACTTTCTTGCCATTCTGAAATTGCGTGACTAATCGTTCCGCTACTGTTAGTCTTTGAGAAAGTTTTCCGATCTACTCGATCGACCTGAACATACAAATCTATATTTAGATTACTCCCATTTTTCAGGATCTCGTCATTGGTAGCTACACAAGCAAAGCCGTTCTCGTCACTGAACTCTCGGTAACAGGAAACAATTCGCTCGATGTGAGCATCGGCAAGGAAACTTTGTGCTCGCTCGCGGGTGACCTCATTCACCGCGTTTATGAACAAGACCTTATTCCTGCGAATTTTCGACTTGTTAGTACGACAAACAACGACACATGACTCCATCGATGAGTTGTAGAACAGATTAGGGCCGAGCCCAAGCACGCACTCGACTACATCATGCTCAACCAATTGGCGACGCATGTCGGTTTCTTCGTTGCGAAACAGCACACCATGTGGAAACAGAATAGCGCAGCGCCCGGACTTCGGATTCAGACTCTGGATAATATGCTGCCAGAAGGCATAGTCGGCGCGGCCTTGCGGTGGTACGCCGTAAATATTCCGACCCCACGGATCGGAGACAAATGCATCGCGATCCCACTGCTTGATCGAGTACGGTGGATTTGCCAAACATAAATCAAACTGCTGTAGCTTGTCGCCAGCGACGAATTTGGGCTCGGCCAGCGTGTCTCCGCGAATGATCTGGAAGTCTTCAACGCCGTGCAGAAAGCAGTTCATCCGGGCGATGGACGACGTCAAGAGATTTCGCTCTTGGCCGAAAAGCTTTACCGTCCGCCATTCCTTCTTTTTCTTTCGCAAGTGCGTAATGGACGAAAGAAGCATGCCGCCTGAGCCACAGGTCGGATCATAGATCGATTCGCCTGGTTGGGGAGTGAGCATTTCAGTCATCAAGTGGACGACAGTGCGGTTGGTATAGAATTCGGCCGCAGTATGGCCGGAATCGTCCGCGAACTTCTTGATAAGGTATTCGTAACCCACGCCGAGTTCATCCTCGGGGCAGTTGGCGACAGACAGTATGAGCGAGCTAAAGTGCTCGATTAGTTCCTTCAGAGTGTGGTCGGGCAGACGGTCTTTATTGGTCCACTGAGCATCGCCAAAGATACCAAAGAGCTTATCGGGGTTCGCCGTCTCAATCGCGCGCAGAGCATTCTGCAACTTAGTGCCGACGTTCTTGCTGGCTTCGCGGACGGTTTTCCAGTGGGCGTCCTCGGGGATCTGAAAGCGATGGTTCTCGGCGAAGTGAGCATAAGCTTCATCGCCACCTGATTCAGCCAGCGCTACAGATACTTCCTCGTCGAAAACATCGCATAGTCGCTTGTAGAACAGCAACGGGAAGATGAACTGCTTGTAGTCACCAGCATCGATATAACCTCGTAGCAATACTGCCGCGTTCCAAAGGTACGATTCGAGTTGTGATTGAGTGATGCGCGTGGTCATTGCGTAATTTGTTTTATGGGACTAAGGCTGGTCGATTACAATGGCGACAGACGACACCGCCAGGATCTGCATGTCCACAATGTTCACAAAATAATCGCTCTGTTCTTCCAAGCTGCTCGCATCTTTCTGGCGGATTGTTTTCGCACCATGTGAATCCGCCACGTTGTGTTGTTGGACCACCGCAGAATCGACAGAACGATGAGTTATTTGTTAGTGCTACTGTTGTTGCCATGTGAGGCCACTCCCTAAATTAGATCGGATTTGTCTAGAAGAGCTTTAAGTCGGTCTTCAGCCGCATACGCGGCTTCGAGGCTGATCTTCAGGTTTGTAAGCGCATCTGCCACCGTGAGCGTTTCCGCTTCGACGACCGGCTCGATGTAGCGTGGAATATTGAGGTTCCAGTCGTTCTCCTGGATTTCGTCGAGCGGGACCAATCGGGCGACTCCGGCGACATCCTTGTGCCCCGCATACCACTGATAAATGCGGTCGACCTGTTCGGGAAGAAGTTCGTTCTGGGCTCGGCCCTTCTTGAACTCCTTCGAGGCATCAACGATCAGAACCCTCTTTCTGTGATCCTTTGCCTTTTTCTGGCGAAACACCAAGATACAGGCGGCCAAGCCGGTGCCGTAGAACAGGTTGGGCCCGAGGCCGATCACCGCATCGAGGATATCCATGCCCAGCAGTTTCTCGCGAATCTTGCCTTCGGCGGCCATGCGGAAGAGTGCACCGTGGGGCAACACCACAGCCATGCGACCTGATTTAGGAGCCATCGATAGGATCATGTGCTGCACCCAAGCATAGTCGCCGCTCTTGGCGGGTGGCATGCCGGCAAAGTTGCGGCCGTAGGGATCGCTGCTCCACACATCATCGCCCCATTTCTCCAGCGAGAACGGCGGATTGGCGATCACACAATCAAAGGTCGCGAGACTATCTCCGGTGTGAAAAGCCGGTTGGCGAAGTGTGTCGCCGCGAATGACTTGGAAGTCTTCGACGCCGTGCAAGAACAGATTCATGCGGGCGATAGCGGACGTTGTGAGGTTCTTCTCCTGGCCGAAGAGCTTTCCCCAAAGTGTGCGAATGTTGCCGCCGGATTCGCGGACATGATGGATGGCTTCGATAAGCATACCGCCTGTACCGCAGGCTGGGTCGTAGATGGTCTCACCTTCGCGCGGGTTCAGGATGCGAACCATAAGGTTGACGACGCTGCGAGGCGTATAGAACTCGCCTGCTTTCTTGTTGGTAGCGTCAGCGAACTTCTTGATAAGGTATTCGTACGACTGACCGAGAACATCTGCGCGTGCAACTTTGTTTCCCAAAGGTAGTTTCGAAAAGTGCTCGATGAGATCACGAAGTAAGTCGTCCGATAGTCGATCCTTGTTTGTCCATTGTGCATCGCCGAAAATACCGTAAAGCGTATCGGGGTTTGCTTTTTCAATTTCCCGCATCGCTCGCTGTAGACCTTGTCCGACATTGTTCGTTTTCTTCCGCACGTCAGTCCAATGGCAATCTTCGGGAATTTGGAACCGATGGTTTTCAGGGAACAAAGCAAACTGCTGGTCGTCACCTGACTCGTCGAGGGCCTCTGCGATTTCTTCGTCGAAAACGTCGGAGATGCGTTTGAAGAAGAGAAGCGGGAAGATGTACGTCTTGAAATCGGCAGCGTCGACCGGTCCACGCAGGATGTTGGCAGATTCCCACAGGTGGTTCGAGAGAGTCGAAATGTCGAGTTCGTTGTTGGGCATGAACTATCTTTTAAATTTTGCCTTACGGTGTTGCTCTACGGTGAGAGGGTATGGTTGGATATTCGATCAATTGTTGAAATCCTTCTAAGTCTTCTCGCTTGAACAGTCGGTCGCCGTTGGCAGGAATCCGGTAATTCGGGATCATGCCATCAGCCGCCCAGATTCGAACCTTCCCTTGGGAAAATCCCAGGATCTCGGCCGTTTTTGCAACTTTCACGTATTCACTCAGTTTGGGCACGATTCCCCACTAATCGGTTGAAAGCACGTCTTGGGGCGAAAGTTTAGCAAACTTTTTAGCGGAATGACAGCATTGCGGGTGCCGTAGATCCATGGGATATGGACATTTATCTTCCGATTGCCACCGGTTGGTAGGGGAATCAGGCGAATGCCATTTTACCGGTGTCGTGCTAGCTCGTGACACCTCTGGTCACTCGCAAGTACTTTTTGAGGCATAGATACTGGTGCGCTTTGCCGCAGAGGCGGCATGAGGAATGATGGAAAAGCTATTTTTCGCCAAACCAAATTCACGCGATGAGCTACAACTACACCCACCTCATGCTGCAAATTGGGATCGATGTCGTAAGCATACGTCTGGCCAAAACAGTCGTTGGGTTGGAGAATGCAGTTGCATCAGTGACATTCGCCACGGATCCAGCCGATGCGGTCAATGTAGGCAAGGGTTGATAGCGAATCTATGACTAGACGCCGTGATTTGGTTCGTAGCGACTATTCCTTAGTCACCTCAACGCTTTCCAGCTCATCCAGCCGGTACATTCGATCGTTGATAACAACGACCTCCTCTCCCTCGCACCATCCATCAGCCGTGTATGTGTCGCCGTCATCTACTTCCCAGCGTGAGCCATCGTCCAAAACAACAAGATGCCCGTCGTACTTGATCTCATTAATCGTCCCATGTTCACTCGATCCGAGTTGGAATGTTCGGATCCCCCAGTCAAAAATTGCCTTGATGTCTTCATCGGAAAGATTCCGTAAAGAAATCGATTTCAGATCCGGGAAACCGAGGTTCTTTAACTCCTGGCGGAAATCCTGTCCTATTTTCCCTCCTGCCAATTGAGGTGGGCTGCCCAGATCTAGTTCCAGGCCAATCTCTTGGTTCTCTGGGATCACTACCCTTGCCTGACACTTCTTGCATTTCGCAAGCTTACCGGCATACGCATCAGGTGCTTTCAGTGCTGATGTGCAATTAGGACATGTAAATTCGATGGTCACAAAAAGTGTCTCCTCATTCCAATATAATGCTTCGATCGGGTTTTCATGCCTTTTCCTTGGTTGCTTCAGGAAACCATGTGCTTTAGACCGTGGCTGTGCAATCGTCCGATCCTAGATCCATCGATCAAAATGCAATTGGTCTTTTCCGCTAACTCCTGCGCGGACTTGGTAAAGCTGCTGTTTGTAATGACGGCACTGTGGGTGCATTGGTAGTAAATCCGGCCTGCGACGACCTCCTGGACCGCTTTGTTTCCAACCGAACCCGCGTACCCTTTGGCTTGGACCGCGAGTCGAATTCGCCCATGAGACACGATAAGATCGACCCCTTGATCACCCGTGACCTTGGTTCGTTCCACCTTGTATCCATGCTTGAGGAAAATCTGCTCAAGATAGCCCTCCCAGGTTTCCCCCGTGAGATGCCTCCAGCGAAGCGATGCTGTAAACTGGCTTAATTCAGTCAGCGTAGCTCGTGTTGATCGCTGGGACTCAGCTTGGTTCCGGCGAAACAATTTGACTTGGAGACGAGCGATTCGCAGATTTGCGTTAGCTTTTTCCAAATCCTCGCAGTTTGTTAGGTGAAGCTTCCGTGCTTCCTCGTATTCAAGCGTCGTTTTTTCCAATTGCGCTTTAAGCTCTCCAGGTTCTTTTCTGGCATCCCGAAGTATCACTAGCGATAACGCGAATGGAATCACAGGGGTCAGCATACCAGCTCCCATCAGGCCAATACGGATGATCCAAGGCAGCCAGGAAAAATCGAATGGGAGCATCGATGCGAGAATAAATAGTCCAGCGACTACCACAATGTAGACGACCAAAACGGGCCAAATTGTCACCCCTCTGACGTAGGGAGACAACGATCTCGCAAGCCGTAATCTACCGATCTTTGCTCTTCGTACGGTAGATGTTAGAAAAGTGGAAAACCATCTATCAACAGCTTGCCGATGCTGAAAATTTGCATGCTCGAGGGATGAAATTGGATCGGCGTCGATCGTTGATGAATCGGCAGCATCATCAAGTAGCTCGATTCCTTCACATTCGTGATCCAGGTCTTCGATTTGGCGTTCATTCATAGATCGAAAAGGATTCGTGGCTTTGTTTTTGGCCGAAAATACGGCCGAAGGTCGTTGTGTACCGCGATATTGTATCGCAAACTATACAAGTGCGAGTAGATTGAGCATGGATCTAGGGCGGAACCTGTGGCTTTCTGAACGGCGGTTTGAATTAATGGACAGCTACCACGCTTGGTAATAGATACCCTTGTTCTTGTTGGCGATCTCGCGGAGCACAAGGACATCTTCTTGCAAACCGACGCAGTCGATCCTAGCTGGTGTCGTCAACTGATGATTCATGGAAGTAATCGTCAGAATGTTTGTTGGGTCGAACTCTCCATCCGATAGCAGCACAATCCGCTCTGGCCTTAATTCGATCGCGGCTGCCATCGCTCCCATCGGCTCTGTACCGCCACCACCCGGTGGTTGGGCTAACCATGCTTTTATCCGACGCTTGTTATCGGCAGTTCCAGCCGTCAAACCAGTTACCCAAGGCGCCGAATAAAAAGTTGAATCAAACAATAGAACACAGAACTCTTGCTTGTCGGACAATTGATCAATGGCTCTCGTAAGCGCATTCATCACCCGTGGTAGCCGGTCCTGATTCCGCATGCTCCCACTGACATCGATCACGAATACCGTCGAGACGGCCGGCTTACCCTCTCCCACGAATGGATTGAGTCCCTTGGTTGACGTCAAATCCAACCCCGCTCCAACACCCGAACCGCTACGATTTGGACCCATTTGCGAGCCGGCAGCTTGACGGTTTTGCCGATTCGGAACTAACACCAAAGTCGCTTCGGATTGCTCTTCTTCGGATTTGCCATCGGAGTTACTGCTGCCCCCAAGATCCGGATCTGTGCCGTTGGTAACAGAGCGATCATCTGGCTTCGAATCAGAAACTTCCTGATCCATGTCCTGACCGGACTTCGTAGTGGCTTCACGGTTTGCGATGCTCTCTACTGAACGGTCTTGCCCATTCTCTAATGTTTTTCCATCTGTGCTTTCGCCAGCGAGCACTCCCTTCTTGGCCGCTAAACCCGCTTCTTGCCCACGGGTACTTGAACCACCTGAGCCGTCTCGAAACCAAACCAAGCACGCAATCGAGAGTAGTAGGCCTATTCCTACGGCCACGATAATCCCGATCCATTCCGTGCGGTCTCGATCGATGAAAGCTCCTTTTTGCGTGTCTCCACGGGACGCTGATTCGTCTGTGGTGTTACTCGATGCGGGTAACGGTGGAGGGATGCTTGATGGATCCATGTCCTTTGCCACCGTAGGAGGGTTTGAATGGGGGATGTAATCGGTGTGTGAGTCTACAAGCTTACGGAAAATTTCCTGAACGCTTGTGCTAAGTCGTAAAGTTTATCGCGGCTTTCGGGACGCCTTCCAATGGTAACTCAAGCAACGGCAGGATGCTCGTGCGACGACGGTGTCTAAAGCTCACTGTGTCTAAAGTTCACTGTACGGTAGCCGATCCGCCCTGGACGATCATCAAGGTATCGGGGTTGTCCAGCGGTAGCAAATCGTAATCGTACTGCATATCGATCAACTTGGACTTGAATCGCGAAAAATCCGCATGGGCATCTGAAAAAACCGCAACCGAAATGAATGTATTGGAGTTCGAATGGTTTTGTAGTACTCGGTCCAATGCTGCGATGTCTTGCGGTGAATCGAGACGCCAGCCAGCAGCCTCTTTGAGCCTAACTTGGACACCCACTCCCAAATTGATCGATGTTGCATGCTGGCTATTGACCCCATTGGTTCCAGTCCCAGCGACGTCGGTGATCAGGTAAAGTTTGCCATATCGCATCGCAAACATCAGATTCCCTTTAAAGGTACTCGCAACTTTGGGCAATGTTGTGGTTGTTTCAACGGAATCGAGCGCCTCGTCGAGTTCTTTGGAACGCTCACTGACGGCCAATCTCGCATCGGTCAAACGCTGCGAGAGTTCCTGTAGTTCCATCTGAGTCTTTTGAATCTCAATGCCTTTTGCTGCTGTAGTATCAAGGAGCATCTGTTGAATTTGTTGAAGCTTTTCAAGGCTCTCAACGAGCAGATCTTTTTTCGCAAGCAACTCAGTCGACTCGGCGCTGTCCTCGTTGAAAAGCAATCGCTCTCGCTCTGTAACCGTCTCGCTGAGTACTCGAACTTGATGCTGGAGTTGTTTCACTTTGGACTGCTGGTCAATCGCCGTAACTTCTGTAATTGCATTTCGACGAGCATTCGTCTCGCTTGAATCACCTCGCATTTGGATCAGAATTGAGATGAGGATCGATATGAACATGATCCCGCCAAATGCATTGCAGATGGTATCGAGAAAAAGATCAAGGCTTGATGTTTGTACCCGCTGACGTCGACGCGACATGGTTACTTGATTACCTCGCTACGCAGCTTGATCGTACGATTTTCCTCGAGCACATCGTATCCGTAGCTTGCACCGGCTTTCTCGAGTAACGCGCGGATAGTTCCGAAATTGGTAGTTGCACCAGGACGGATCAAAACAAAATAATGATAGCGGCCCTTGGAGTGATTCGTCATCCAGCTTTTGAACTCCCTCTCTAAAACCGATTCACGAATGGTTGCTCTGTCATCGGCGGCAAGATCCAGCATCACGACCTCGTTTCTTGAAACATCAACGACGACGACTGTTCTTCCATCGAGCGATTGACTTTTGTAAATCAGGGGCTCGTCCGAATCCAGTTGGTCAATTTTCGAATCAATCTTTTCGAGATTTTTCAGTAGCTTGGCAAGTTCCTCGCGATCAGGTGAACGCTTTTGCGATTCCATTTTTAGTTCCGATTGGATTTTCGTCTGATTATCGACGACTCGTTGTATCTCTCTGTTCCTTTGCTCGGCCCGTTCGACCTGCTCGCTGAGCGACTGGATACTTGCTCGCAAGTCCTTTGCAATCTCTTCTTTATTGAAGACTTGAACGGCTCCGATTTTGGAAGTGATCGAGTCGAGCTGCTTGGATCGCGACTCGAGCTTTTCCAATTGCATCTCAAGATCAGCGATCGCACCCGAAAAAGTATCTTCGACGAGATGCTCTGTGGCTCGTGAAGCTCCTTTCCGCCGTACCAAATCCACCATCATGATCAATGTGATCAATACGAAAATGCCAACCACCGACGTGATGATGTCCTGGAACGCGAAAAACGAGACGGATGGAGCTTGAGCCTTGCGGCGTGACACGACGCTAAATCTCCCGACTTTGTTCGTAGGGCAATATCCTGATTCGGCTAACGATCTGTTTCATGCAGTACTCGCTGCAATCATCCAGGAACTGCTCTTCATTGGTTTTCTGCAATGTCATCCAAAGTTGCAGGACAAGGGCGATCACCAAAGCTAGAAGCGTCGTATCAAATGCCGTACTTAGCCCCGCAGTGACTTGTGTTAGAGAAGCCACGATGCCACTCATGTCGGTTTGATTATCCAGCAAGCTACTGAAACTGGCGACCGACTGTCCGAGGCCTAGCACGGTGCCAATAAACCCCAGCACCGGGATTGCCCAGAGAAAGCCATTGATTAAACCAAAAGAGGTCTCATGGGAAGATTCGTCCCTGTCAGCCATCGAACGGAGCATATCATCGACATCGGAAACGCGTCCAAGATTCTTCAAATTAGAGATCGCGACAAGAATCCTGTTGTAGACGATGAAACGCTCAGGGTCGGCAGCGTTCTCATGCAGTTTGGTAACGACTTGGTCTGCCGTCTGGGAACTTAGTACGAAATGATGTTCTGATGGAATCGCGTCGTGCATCAAGGCCTGTCGCTGCAAGCGTAACTTCTGCCGCTTGACCAATAGGATCGCCATTGCCCAGAAGCCGAAAAACACTGCCGCATGTTGGGTCGGCCCACGTTTAAGAAAAAGATCGGTGTAGTACGACGAAGGTAGGAACGCTACGACGGTATAAAACAAGACCGTTAAAACCAATGCGATCAATCCAGTGAACCAAGGGTGTGCAAACGTGCCGGAATTGCTGCTGAAACCGCACCGCCGTTCGATGTCTGTTTCGAAAAAGTTCAAAGGCGGTTTGGATTTGCTATCAGCCATAAATTGCTTTCCGAGATCGCTCTACCAAATTGACTAGTTGTTTGGACCAAACAGGGGAGCAAGACTTGCGCCCAAAGCTAAAAACATGAAAGTGAGTAAAAAAGCGATGACCAATATTGTGGTGATGAAGATCCCGAAGGTTTTCCAGAACTTGTTGTATGCCAGAAACACTTGGCTCGCTTCTGCATAGCTGGGTTTGTAGGATAGAACCTGTATCGAAGACGAAATTCGGAACAAAAGCATGCAAATGTAAAAAGCCCCGCACCATCCTAGAAAAATCGCAAGAGTGGTAATGACAAGTAAGGCTTTTGCCGGCCCAGCACCCGGAGCGGATGCTGCGGAAATGAACATCAATGAGCTTCCGATCACTCCAAAGGAGCTCAAGATCGTCGCGCAGATGGCTATCAAGAGGATCCAGCCTCTTGGTTTGACGGCGATAGGAGCAAGTGAAAGAATCGACGTGTCGGAATCCTGTTCATTAGCGTTGTTGGTCAATGAAGACACGGATGCTCTAGCTACCTGACGAGTAAACCATTCGGGTCGGAGCGTTCCTGCTTCCATCCATTCGGCCATCCCCGCTTTCCAAAGCATGGATTTCGTCGTCACTTTGCCGGCTGCTATCCAGCCTTTAAGTCCAACTTCATCAACTGGTCCTTGGTTGGCATCGTCAAAGTGGGCGTACCACTCCTTTTGGGTAGCCGTCACCTGTGCTTTTTCGACGGCCTTAGCCGTCGCAGTCGGAGCGGCTGCCTTGGTGCTCGTTGCGGGAAAAAATTCCTCGTATTCGCTTGCCAATCGCCAGCTTGATCCGTCCGGTGAGAGTTCGTGTTGCTTGGTGATCTGCCCTCTTTTGACCATGTCGAGGGCTTTCTCGTGGGTGATCGGGCCGAGCACCCTCCCTTTGAAACGGATATAGATTCGATCGCTGGACATGATGATAGTCTTTCCTGACCGCGTTAAGGCCGATATGTATTATTTGCGATGATTACTTTTCGAGTTCACGCGTCCAGAACAACGGACGTCCTGATAGGATTTCAGCGTTAGCTTTATCCAAAGTCGGCACGTTTCCGTTGACTCGTCCGACCTGAACTAGCTTTCCGGTCTTCGAACTGCTTGCCGTTGGAACGACGACCCACAACAAACCATCCGGGACATCGGAGCGGTAGAGGTTGGGTTGGAGTTTACTTTGTCCATCTCTGAGGATACCGCCCACCCAAACCAATCGACTTTTCGAAAGGGTCGTCAGAACTGCATCGTCATTCTTCTGAGCTACTTCGACCTTCTGAACCGCTGTAGTGTAAAGATTGCTTAGCGAGTCATTCATCGAGTCTGAAGCTTCTTTCTCTTCATACCAGCGTTTACGCCTCTCCGATGTGCTACTTAACTCCGTTTGCACGTCGGAGAAAGCCTTTTGAAAACTGCTGCTTCCGTCGCTTGCTGCGGAAACCAACCTCGAAAACAGAAGCTCTTTAATGGCGCCGTCGAACCCTGGACGAGTGACGACAAAATCGAGCTGTTTGAGCATCTGAGAATCCCACTGAGAGACGAGCTGCATCTTGTTGGATTCGACAGTTCGGATCAAATTGAGGATGCTCTGACGGGGTTCGTCTGTAATAGTCAGTTTTCCTCTGAAATCGCGATTCGAAACACTACCCGTTGCATCGGATATCGCGGCAATCGTCGAGGTTGTCGTCGATGTGTTTCGAGATGTCTTCTTGGCGATGTCCGCAGCATCCTCCTGATGGATGAAGACTCTTTTGTTTTGCGGGTCATAAAGTGATTTTAGTTCGATGATCACCGAATCTTTAAGCTCCTCGACGAGGTCCGTAAGGATCTGCCCGCGTTTAGAGAAGCTCCCTGCCATTTTACGGAAACCATCCACGGCGTTTTCGCCAGGTAGGTTCATCAGCGTGGCACGCACCGCGTCAAGGCGACCATTGAGATCGCTTGCAGAATTCTCGCTGAGCCCCGCCGTTGTTTGCTGGGCAAGATCATTGCACCATTGGTTCCATCGATCAACCGAATCCCAAAGCGATGACTCTTTGAGAGCTTCTTGAAATTCCACTGCGTAAACATCTTCAGGGAGTGCGTCTTTGAATTTCTTGAGCTGCGTCTCGTAATCCTTGAGAGAACTGGCACCACGAATCCCAACCAATCCCTCTTGTTTGCGTTCCATTTCGCGTTTTTGTTTACGGAACGAGTCCCTCAAACTCGTTGCTCGCTGATTGGCAAGATCGATCAAGCTATTTCCCTGCAGGCGAGCTTTGGGGTATTTGTCGGCAAGAGCCTTGATATCAAAGATGATTCCATCCAAGGCTGCATCTTCAACCGCTGCGACAGGAGTTTTCTTCAACCCCTCAAGTTTATCCTCAAGAACTTTTAGGTCTTGGCGAAGCAATTGAAGCTCGTCGTCGGAGAGTTTCCGTTGGTAGTCTTCAAACCGAGTCCGTATCGCTTTGATCTTCGCTTTTTCATCATCTGTTTTGGCTAGTTTTTCAGCGGCTCCAATACTTTCCACTGAGAGTGCATCAGGAGTTTCTGCATCGGCGTCTGTAATCGCGCGTGCTGCTTGCTCGGAACGCTTCTGCTCCGCAGCCAACTTCGAATCCAGGTTGGTTTTCAAACTGATGATTTCGGATGCTTTCGCAACCGACGGAGTTTGCTCTAGGAGAGATTTATGAACCGTTTCTGCTTGTACCAAGTCCCCTTGATCGATTAATTGCTGCAGTCTGGCGACGGATGCATCCACTGCGGCACGATAGTTCCGACTCCAGAGCCAGAAACCGACACCGGCAGCTAGAAGCAAGGCCGTTGCGACGATTCCAGTCAGCGCAAGTGTTTGCTTGCGCTTGACTTGTTGCTGCATTTCCCGAACTCGTGTTTTGTAGCGCTGCTCGAGCAGAGGTTCGATGCCTAATTGCAGCCCAATTAGATCTCGATAGGCTGAATTTAGTTCAAACTCCGTCGAGCTTGCTTTTAGAAGGAGGGCCTCCAGTTTGTCTTTGAGCCCCTCGTATTTCTTTTCCTGGGCGCGTTCTTGAATCCGATCCTGCACCCATTCAAGGGCAGGCGCGACTTCCTCGAGTAGCTCACCTGGAGGAGGCATTTTCATTTTAACCAGTCCAGCCTTCCATTGATTGGCAAGCTCTAACGCGGACTGCTCGTCTCCGGCGGCAAAGGAATTATGCAGCGAATCGGCAAGCGTTTTCAGTTCGGATAGTTGCTTCAAATAGACACGTTGATTGGCAAGTTTATTCACCTTATCAAGAAGATCCGCAGGTGGTTTCACGATCCATTTCGGAAATGCGAGTTCCTCCTTGAGGCTATGCAGTTCCTTATCAGAATCCGACCTCGACGAGATCTTCTGGAAATCGGAGGCGAGTTGCGTTACCCGAATGGTTTCCCAGGCTTGGATATCTTCGAGCCAAACCGTATTCATCGAATCGAGCTCCGCGATTTGGCGAAGTACTCGAAGTCTCCATCCCAGGGGCGCTTTGGCGATCGCCAACCGGCGATGTTGACGGAGCAATTCCTCCAAGGGCTGTTCCTCAAGGAGGGCTTCGTTGACCTGCGCAACGGCATCGGTGTCGAGGTTATCAGGGACATCGATTCCGTAGAACTGGAGGATTTCGATCCATTCTGCCAGTTCGGGGAATTCGAGTTCGGCAGCCGCATCAAGGAGGTTGGGGGACATCCGAACGCGTTGGAGAGCTTCGCTCCGGAGTCCCTTGCGGATAAGTCCGATGCATTCGTTGAGGCGCTCGTTGATTTTGGTGACGGCAGCCGAGTACTCGACCGCAAGCGGCTCGAGTCTTTCTTGGGTCAGCCCATTGGGCTGCTCCATCTGTTTGCGAATTTTTTGGGATATGGACATGGCGTCAGCTAATTACGAATTTTCTGTGACTCAATATTAAATGGCATTGGAATAACAGGAGCATTTGCGTTTGGAGTTAACATCGGATTGATCAGCTGATCTGTTGGTCCTGTGATCTTAATACGATACCACAAAGTCAGCTCAATCAAAGCTTTATCAAACACGGGGATGGAGGATTCAGGCGAGGCACCAGATCCCCTTTTGATACTAAACAGGCCTGCGCCGCTAAGAGGCTTATCTAAAAAAAACTGCGAATTCAATAACTGCATCCTGAGTGTTTGAAATTGAGAGTTTGAATCGACCAGCTCTTCAAATGTCTTGGCATGAGTTCCTTGAAGCTCTTTATGGGACTTCTCGTCATAACCAAACCAATCTTTCCGGAAAATCAAAAATTGCAAACTATCAGGACTGATTATTCTTCCCGCTTTCGGATCATTGTCCACAGCAGCATTTTTTCTGCTTAAATCGCTTACATGGTTTTTCCAAATTAATAATTCCCGAGTGTCCCAGCTATTGAAATAGGACAGCGTGTCTATAGCATTCGAGCCCGGCTCTCTCAAAGCGGATAGCCATCTTGTGAAAATCCAGGATATATTCGGATCGCTAGCGTTATAGGTTACCTTTGCATTAATTAGCTCTTGTTCGTGAGCACTTTTGCTCTCTGTAAGTGCTTCTTTCATTTTGTCTCTTAGGGAATTAACTTTTTTCAATGATTCGAGAGACTCGTCCCATTTGTCAAAGCAGGTGTTAATACAACCCGAGTCTACCATACTTGATCTGAATACATGCAGAGGAAGTTCCTTCAGTCGCGTTTTTCTTTCTGGGAGAATCAGATCGATATCGAATTCTGATTTAACTTGTTTGCCCTTTAGGAACTCTTTGAATTTCGGCTCTACTTTCAGGTTTTTTGCTCGGTTCGCTAGTTCTCTACTGTTAATTTCGATTTCGATGTAATCCTCGGTTCTCAATGTGTTGTTGCTGGTGACCTTATGTTTCGGTTGGGAATCTACGAACATGCTTTTATTGTCCACTTCGGCTTCGACTTTGAATAAGGTATTCGGCTTATCCGTCGACCCTATCGCAATTGCTGGCGAATTAAGATCGTGCCGTGGAGTCCATGAAGTTCCGCCGTCGGTTGATTGTTGCCAAATCCATTTGATGGACTCGCTTCCGGAAATCCATTCGTTAAAAAGGTTCTTCTCAGATTCGTCGTTAGTATTGTAGATAAGTTCCGCTTGTGAACTTGAGCCTATAAGCCCAAGGGGGATTTTTAATTCTGATTCTGCAACGGATTTTACCTTTAGCGACAAGTTGTCAAGACTAATAGATAATTTGGCAAACGACAGCAATTGCTTGGGCTTGGTCGGTGGGGGGATTGGAGGATCTATTGGAGGGGGGCTTGGTACTGGCGCTGGCGTGTCCTGTACACCAGATCCAAGATCATTGTTCGAATGCGTTTCCACACGCGGATTGTTAGAGGGTTCCCGGTTTGCATTTCCGGATTCCGTACTTTGCTTTTGGGCGGATTCTTTTCGCTGATTGCTAGATGCTACCGTGTTTGATTCTACAACCGTCGCATATTCAGATATCATCTTACTGAAGATCGCGATTGCAATAGCAACAGTTGCTACCCCAGCTAAGCTTAGGCTCACAATGACATTCTTGTGGCCCACCCTTTTTTTCGCATCTATGTCGTTTGGGGCTGGCACATGGCGTTTGATTACAGTTCCTAACGATGGCGGTTGATTTGTGGATGTCCTTGCAAACGGCTGTTCGGGGTCAAACTTTAACTCTTCCAGCTGTTCAACGGACTCCTCCTCGGGGGCATTCCCCGGTGGTTCTTCAATTCCACTGGTTGCGATCAATGGTGGGCCGTTTGGACGTCCGCCGATGTAGTTGCCATCGCGTGCGGCCGATACGGCTTCGCTTGGTGGCGGATGATCAAGTGGCTGTGTTAGATTGATCACCACACCCCTGGCACTTGCCATTCTCGCTTCGTCGCTGCCAGCAACGACACACCGAATCTTGCATTCAACATCTGGGGGTAGGTTCGTCACATAGGTGCCGAAAGTAGCTTGCCATCGCTTGGAAGGTGGTACCAGCGCGATCGCTTCTTCGATAAGTCTTAGAAGCTGATCGGATTGGTCTTCTGAGAAAACGATAAAGGTTGGCTTGGATGTTGTATTCATCCAAGCACTCGCAACAACGCCAGCCCAGCCGGCATCGCCCGTGATCGATTCCCATAGTGTGCAAGGACTTGGTTCGACCGATAGAGCAGGAAAGGCGGGTGGGGTAGGGATGTTCGCACAGGTTCCGTCCCATTCAGATCGCATGATCGAGGGACCTGCCAGCAATGCAGCAGGTCCGCATGGTGGCATCGGCGTATCGACGACAATGTGATGGGCTAGTTTGTTGGTGCGCTGACTGTAATCGAGCCCGTAGTCGGAGATTCGTGAGAGGATCGAAAGTGTCCGTCCTCCAACGGAAAGTCGTAGGTGGGAGTGGTTTACGGGGTTCTTGGCTGCATCGGGTGTTCCCGACGGATAAAGATGGCGATATCCGCTCAGCGATTCCAGTTTCGTCGCGATGTTCAATGGCATCCCGACCGTACTGAGTACCGTGCAGAACCCCCGGCTCCCTTGCTTGAGCCCTTGTGGTGCCGATGTATAAAGTAATTCAGCGTTCATGGCGTGAGACTCCGAGCGTTATTTTTTGCGGTTTGCAGTTCCGATCAGTCCCGTGCATCCTTGACTCAGTGCGTAGAGCATGGGGACTTCAACCCAATACGGGTTGAGTGAATTCGGTCGCATACCAAAAGCTCCCGTCTGAGGGTCGTGCTCAGGGGCGCAACCAGTGGCACTAACTGGAATAAAAAGAAGGTTCTTGGTAAATCCCTCGGCGGCAGCAACAATTTCTGGGGTTAGTCGACGAAGCAGGTCACCAACTTGTTGGGAGACTTCCTGGATACGGTCACCGTCGAGTATGTGAATCGAATTATTTCCAGCTTTGCGATAGGGTGGCTCGTTCGAAACGCTTGGTAGCAGTTCCTTCCAGCTATCCCATTTTGTGACGACGATGATCAGCGGACGCTGATCCATTTGATCGTCCCTAAGGCCGGCATGCCGTCGAACTCTCTGGATGGCTTCTAAGAGGATCGTATCTTGTCGAGTGACACTTTCGCGAGCCAATCGAGCCGACCTGTTTTGCATTTGAGGATCCGCCGACTTTCCTTCGCAAGCCCGTCTGAAGCGGGTGTCTTGGGTGGGGTCGAACAAGAAAAACAGCGTTCGAGACAGAGCCAAGTGCCTAGTGACGGGAGCGGTAGAAGAGTCGCTGCCGGGTAAAAAATGTTCACCCGCGTTGTCGTAAAGGCACATGACTCGAGAGACCGAGTTGGATTTTGGGTGGTTCGGATGAACCGCCATCGGTTGTAGGGTGAACAGGAAAGGTCGCGGGTAGCTGACCACATGAGTTCCCATGTTGACACGATCATAGAGATCTCCATCGAGTTGGGTCTTGGCGATGGAGACTAATGCATTTGGATCTGGGTTTAAAAACTGCTGTTCCTCGTATTCATGAAGTCGAGCGTTGGAAACCGGGTCGGTATCGGTCATCGCGATCGAGAAACGACTTGGTAGTAGCTGGCGAAGTTGCCAGCTCATCGACGCAAGAAAATAGCTTTTGCCCGATGCCGGCGCGCCGAGAATCGAGAAGAACACCGGAGCTATCTGGTACAGGGGTCTTGCGATTTCCAAGTGACAGGATGGGCAGGCCAAGCGGGTAGTCTTTTGCCCTTCGGGATCGATCGCTTCTCCGTCGTGTGTAAACCGAGAAGGCAAGAACCGCATCGTTTGCTCGTCACCCAGTCTCGGATCGCCGAAGAGATTGGGGTGATCTGTCGCGATCCACAAGGATTCTTCTGGCGAAAAGTCGTGCCAGCAGTGCGGGCAGGTGATTCTACTTCGAATGGTGTAGGACGGGGTGTTTTCGAGCATGGCTTAGCAGCGGGAGGTCTAAGTCGATCCTCCCCAACTAAATTCGAGTTGGGCGACAGGATCGAACGAGTGGAAACGTCTAGTCTAGCGAACAATGTCCGGTAGGGGAATATAGCGACTGTTGTCTATTTTCTTGGGGAGCCACCGAGTTCAGGGATATTCGGTGGGGTGTATTTTGGAAGATCTGGGATTTCGTCAGACTCGATCGAGGCAAATGACCAAATTGCGTATAGAGAAATGCTCAAATTCATGAGCGGATGTTTTGAATTTGAGTTAATCGAAGACAAAGCGCGTGTTTGCGACGTAGGTAACTCAAGGAGCCTTGAGATTAACTCCTCGAACTGAATCACCAGATCATAATTGAGGCCCGACAACCATTGCTGCAATCGTGCAGTTTTCGCGCCTTCTACAACAGCGACAGGCACTTTGATCCGAAATTTCGTACCAGCAGAAGATTCCGCGAATTTAACGAAAGATCTCGGCACGGTCATTGCGGAGAAGAAATCCTTCAGAGCAAGCGAGCTTCCAGTGACTTTGAATTCGATTGAAAAACCCTCGGTTTTGGCTTGGCTATTGATCAATTCGCAATCGAGTACAAGATACATCGACGATGTCGCTGCAAAGCATTGTTCGATAGCAGCAGCTCGGTGTGCGGCGGCCACTTTCTCGCGCTGCGTATCCGTGGTTGCTCCATCGAATTTCGAGATGTAATCCGCTTGAATACCAAGAATCCGTTTCTCCATCTGATCGACCTTTTCTCGAGTTAGGATGGATGGGTCAGTTTGGTTACCGTCGTCATCTATTGGCTTGGTGCTCGGTGACTTTTTGGTGGTCGGGGTAGAATCGCTCTGTCTAGATCTCGATGTGCCAAGTGGATTGATTTCCGATGGCGACTTGGACGCTTTTCGAGGAAGAGATTCTTTGGGACCGCTGAGCATATCCTCCGTCGGTTTCGAAGGGCGGTTGGATTCTTTTGATTCCGATTCTCGAAGACGCTGAGCGTCAGTTTCAGTCTTGATAAATTCGTCCATTTCCTCCTTGATTGGATCGGAGGCTAGGCGAGACGAATTGATTTCTTCACGGTAAAGCTGGAAAACCGACCGAGCCGACTCCTTTCGCTTGCTTGCATACTTGCACGCGATTTCAGAGATGTTGATCAAAGACGCGGGGTTGTCTTTGTTGGAGAGAAAGTCATTGAGAGATCGATTGATTTCCTCAACTTTAGAGTAGTCCTTGTCCTTTATAGCGCTTTGAATCGCATTGGACATCTCCTTAGCGACTTCATTGACCGCACTTGCCACGGCAAGCTTGTGTGCTTCCTTCGCTTCACGGAGCCCCTCGGCTTTGGCAAGCACTACTACCGCCGAAAAAGAAGTAAGAAGCACCAGGAAAAACTTTGTGGTGGGCATAACCAAAAGGACAAGGGCTTTGGGGACGTTCGCAAAACTGAGGAACGATTGTAACGGACAAGCATTCGCAGAACAAGAAACCTTAGCTTGCCAGATTGGAAGTTGGCAATTTGAAAAAAGTTTTGAGATTTTTGGAAGCTGTGACCAGATGTGTCACGCATGCTTGGACACTGGGAGACTTACTAGCAGGTTCGATGGGAACCGGCTTTACATATGTTTTTCCGAAATTTTATAGTTGCGAGATGCCCATGAGTAGCACCCCGAATTTCGACCGTCTGATATGTCCAAGCTGTTCGGCAAAGTTTGTCTCAACCAAGACCGTCAAGCTTCCAGACAGCACACTGGTGAGTTGTGCGACTTGCAAGTCGAAGTTTTCACTGGCCCAGGGGCGTTTTAAAGACGACCGCGTCGCCGACCGCCAAGAGACTGAGTCGGAACCCGAGTCGGAATCGATCGAACCGAGCAGTGATCTTGAGGATTTGCCTCCACCTTTGGACCTCCCCCCTTTTGGGGCCGACTCCTTTGAAGCAGGAGCTAGTGTTAGTCATTTCGAGGGTGAAACGGCATTTTCGATGAGAACCGAACGGCTAGCCAAGGAGGTGGTCGAAGCGGTTCGTCCGAGACTTGGGGAGATTCCATCGGATATTGCCGAGGTACTTGATCCAAATGACATTCTCTACGCGAGCAATCCGTCGGGGACGGCGAAGGTGTTGATGCGGGTTTTGCTGCTGATTATCTCGTGCCCTTTTTTGGTGTTCATCCTGGTGCAGTTGTTTTTTCTGGTAACAGGAAGTTTTTCGATTGGGCTGTTGCTGATCATATTTCTGGAATTGATTGGTTTAGCGATCCCGTTTTTGCTGCTGCATCTCTCGTGGAAGAACACGTTTTATGTGATCACACGAGACAAAATCGTTGTTCGTTCGGGGATCTTCAATCGGGCGATCAAGATCGCTTGGGTAAGAAACATCCAGGAGATTTCCATCAATTCCGGAGTCCTGGATCGGTGGTTGAATCTTAACACCATCCACTTTGCCACGGCCTCGAGCGGGCTTGGTGGTGTGCTTTTGGGCTGGATTCCCGGTTCATCGCTTGGTGGAATTCACTTTCGGCATGTCGAGTTGAAGAAAGTGCTTCGAGCGTTGAAAACGCTCGAGTTGTAGAAGAGTGCCGTTTCTATCCAAGCCGCAAGGTTTAGCGAAATAGCTAAAAATCGAACAACCCACTTTAGCGAACGCTTGCATAAGTGCACGCAAAGTTCTAGTATTGCGATTCTTAGCTGTAGAACCAAATGGATTGGAGGAGCTAGGTTGGAGGAGAACGTGCTCACCAATTCAGAAAGCGAAAACCTAAACCAATTTCAACATAGACCCGAGCGTTGATTGCTTTTTCATTTGAATGACTACTGAGGAGAGAATGTACAAGATACCACGCCCACTGGATCGCAACTTTTTGTTTTTCTTTGCGTTAAGCATCGGAATATCAAATGTCATGTTTGGCCAGAGCACCAAGCAGGAGGACACATCCGAAGAAACCTCGAAACTTCCCGAGGTTCAACGGGACTGGACAGAGGCTGGCGAGCAAAAGCGAAAGATTCACGGTAGTTTGCTGAAAATCAACCCTCATAATGTCCTGATTCGACTTCCGAACAGCAACCAGGAGAAACTGGTAAAGAAATCTCAGCTCTCCAAACTGGACTTGGATTATTTAGAGATTTTGCCATCGGTTCACAGCGATGGCGAGCAGTATGAGCAAACAAAGTCGATTTGGTATGCGATGCACCAAGGTACTTTTCCCAGCACCAAAGAAGTGAGGGAATACCAAGTGCGGTTTCCGAAATCACCTTATGGACTTCTGCTTTCGGGGATCGCTACGGCTTGTACGACTCCCGACTATGAGATTGCTGAGGGTTATTTCGAGAAAGCCTACAAGGCTATAAGTTCTAGGGAAAAGATCCTTCCCGATCTGACGCCGGCGACGTATGTCACGTGTTGTAACAACTATGCAATTGTGTTGTGGCGGCAGGGGCAAAGCAACCTCGCGGTGCGATTGCTCAGGGATGCAGCATCAATCGGGCCCAGGCCTCCCGAGTTGCTAATTCACAATGCGAAAATCATTGCTACTGAGAATCGGAATCGCGTCGAAAAGTTTCAGGTTTCCAAGAAAACGCTTCCCGTACTTGATGAATTGATTGCGTTAGCTTTCGAGAAGTCACCCGAGCGGCTTCGAGATGGATATATGCATTTTTCGTTGAATGTTGATGCGCCACCTCCAGTGACAGCCTTGGACGAGCTATTGAGATTGCATTCTGAAGGCCAATTGATGGTGAAAGAGCGATTCACCGAAGATCCAGTTTTTGCAGAATTGATGCTTAGCAAAAACTGTCCATACGAACCTTGGTGCACAAATTGTGGCGGACGAGGGGTATTTCGTTGCCCGAATCGTTGCAATCGTGGAGTTGTTTCGGTACCCGTTGCATCCCTAGATGCCAGGGGAATACGTGGTGAGCCAATTTATGGGACAAGGTTTGTCGACAAACCTTGTCCAGTCTGTGATGGTAAAGGCGTTGGGGGGCGATGCGATAAGTGCCTTGGGACAGGTAAAAACAATTCCAGGGATTAGCAATCTTCGCAAAACTCTCAGGGATAAACATTAGGGAACTATGCGACCCGATGCCCGACGAAAATCTCAAGTTCATACGGCAAGTTTGGATCGATGTTGAAGACATGCGTTTGGCCCAGAGGTTTGGCTAGCAGTAGATTGTCTTTGCGGCTGTGCCATTCGCCTCTTAACCAGCCGATGCGGTCCATGAGGCCACGAGCCGATAGCTCGGAGATGATCAGGCATTGGTTTGTTTTAATACAACCGTTGCAGGCAGTGTCTGTGCCATGTAAGCTTTTTCTGTAGTCCCGAGCGATGAGCCCATTCTCAACTTGGAAACAAGAGCCTCTAAGAACCTGCCGTATTCCTAACTTTTGAACGACGCACGCCTGCAATGTCACAGCCCTCAAAATTTATAACCTACTTCGCAGGTGGCACCAGTTTGATTGCTGGTGTCCTTTTCCTGGCTCTTGCGCCAGTGATGTTCGCCTTGCAAGTTCCGCTCAAGCTGTGCTTGATGTCTGCGGCTTGCTCCATATTCCCACTAACAATAGCAGCAGCTTTCCTGTGGCCATCGAAGCGTAGTATCGCTATACGAGCCTTGGGCGGGATGCTTTTTCTAGCAGGCTTAGTGATGATCCTGTCGCAACTTATGTCTCGTTTTGGAATCGAATTCGAAGGCGATCCAAAGTTTTCCTCAAGGGGAATAGGATTTGCAATTTTATTGACTTCGGCAGGCTTTTGGATGGCGATCAAGGGACGTTGGATTCAGTAGTCTTGGGTTGGCTCGTTTGTGACCGAACAACTCGACATCGGCGAAGTACTCGGCGGGATGCGTAGACACACTATCGATCACCAAGAAACTCAAGGTCTGCATCGCTTAGCTTGGATTTAGTCACAGTGATCTGCTTGCCATCAGGCTTCTCAAGGACCACTGTATCGGTTTTGACTTCCACCAGTTTCGCATCGACGCTGAAATTACCCGATCTATCCTTCCAGGTTCTAAACTCTGGGGTTGGTGTTTTCGCCCCTGCCTTCGCTTCGCGTCGATTCAGAGCTTCGGTTTTTGCTTGGTTGACATACGCCATGAGTGCTTCACGGTTGCCCGCTGGCTCTAGTGGAATGTTTTCCATGACAAAGCGGCTAATTTTCGGTGGCGCAGTCGGGATGCTGTATTCCATAATCAAGGCCTTGAAGTCTTTCTGATCATTGAATCCAACACCGATGCTCTCCAGGGAAAGGTTCTTTCCGTTCGTTATAAAACTAAGCTCTTCCGCAGAATTTGTGGGTAAAAGGTTCTAACATTTCTAGGATGGAAGCGTTTGGATTTTTCGCTTTCCCCAGATAACAAGCCACTGGGATGGGATGAAGTCAGGGGCCACCGTAGCAGCCCCTGGCTTGTTACCTGTCCTTGATGGCGCTGGAGTTGGTTCCCACAATAGCTCTATCCTCCATCAAGGCATTTGCCAGTGTATCGAGCCTGAATAAGACTCGCAATGATTTGCAAAAAGAGCATCTTGAACCCGGGATGGTATCATGAGGTTTACGAAGACTTCAGTACACCTTTCCAAGAGAATCAAGATGCAGCTACAGACTATCCTGAATCGTGTTGAAAAGCAAAAGGGGTTCGTCGATTCCAATTGCAGTTTCACTGAAAATGACGAAATGGAAGTCGAACTCCATCCTCGTCGTAATTCCAAGGCGATCTGTAGCGGTTGCGGTAAGAAGGGATCAACCTATGATCACACATCCGTTCGCCGGTTTCAGTTTGTTCCACTTTGGGGTATTGCCGTATTCTTTGTTTACGCCATGCGACGCGTCAACTGCAGAGAATCCGGGGTAACCACCGAACGAGTCCCTTGGGCCTGTGGCAAGAACCAGCACACGTACTCGTTCCGATTGTTACTGGCAATCTGGGCCAAGCGTTTGAGTTGGAAGGAGACAGCATCTGTTTTTTCGACAAGCTGGGATAGCGTGTATCGAGCGGTTCAGTGGGTAGTTCATTGGGGGATTGCACATCGTGAGCTTACTGGAATCGAGTCAATTGGCATTGATGAGATCCAGCATCGAAGTGGCCATCACTACCTGACGTTGGTGTACCAACTTGATCAGGGGTGCAAAAGACTACTGTGTGTGCGTCGAGAACGGACAGAGGCGAGCCTTAGTAGTTTCTTCAGCCTGCTAGATGCAGAAACGATCCAGGGGATTAAGTACGCGTGCACTGACATGTGGCCGGCGTACCTGAAGGTTCTTCGAG
>Ga0315904_10000830_pt1 | contig 49082 bp, 48 predicted proteins | sample LakEriMetagenome_6_FD_203529 | JGI IMG/M metagenome (GOLD analysis project Ga0315904, IMG submission 203529) | Freshwater fungal communities from buoy surface, Lake Erie, Ohio, United States - Buoy 12 MA120 | ecosystem: Environmental > Aquatic > Freshwater > Lake | place: USA: Lake Erie, Ohio...
CTGCCGCCACGCCTTGTTCGGCAGCGCCTTCCACTCTCAATGGTGACGCTTCCTTGCCATTGGATCAGGATGATCTGGATGTCCATGGGGCCCGGGTAATCGAGCTCGCTATTGTTGCGTTGGGCTGGCTGCGACGCCATAACGCTCCAGATCAGAAGCGGGCAGGGACCTTGGCATAGGTTCCAGCCTCAGCCCCCGTCTTCTGTATCTGGATGTTAGAGGGTGTCATCTTGGAGGCATGCCGATAGCCTTTCTATAAGGTATGCAATAGCTTCAGCAATCTTGTCAGACTTAAGATGGCCAGCGACTCCTGAAATGAGAGTCTCGTTGGCCGTGAAGAGCTTGCCGATGCGAATGAAACTGTCTCGCCTGAGACTGCCCGAAAGGAAGTCCGACTCGTTTAGCAATAAAGCACGAGAGTCATCCTATTGTTAACAAGTTATCTGACAAAGAAGAAAATCACCCCTTCCTACTCCGGCAAGCACAAGAGCTGGCCTGCGTTTGGATTGTGATAGGTCTGAATAAGGGAATGGAATGATGACAACGTCGCCTACTGAAGGTGTGCCCATGCGTCATCCTCCTCAGGTTTGTTCCAGTCAACTGAGAGCGCTGGCTCGCTTAATGCAATCCCAGTTACGGCTGTATCCAAATCAGTTTGCGGTATGACAACAAGAACCCGGAGACCTTTCTCCAGATGTACAGGGGTGTTCAGGCGTATTCGGCCATCAGATTCAACAACTGCTTCATAGAGCTTTTCCGTGCCCTTCATCCTGCTCCTGCTTCATGCTCCAGTTTAGTCGGGGACCCGGCGAGCTGGCCTTCTCCTTTTTGTGGGGTCAATGAAAGGCTTTCGAGCAGATTGAAGTGGTTCTCGCTTTCCCTGCCATCTTTCTAGCTTGTATCCTTCTAGCTTGTATCCTTCTAGTTTGTATTTCTCTGGTTCTGTGAACCACGGCACAAGCACCACCATGGCCAAAAAAATCCGTTGAGCAAGGCGCGTGATGGGTGGCGGACCGAGCCGCTGCTGGGCGTGTTGATAGATTGTGCTTCGCTTGGATGGTTGTTCCCAGAAACAAGCAAGAATATGTATCTGTCTCTACGGAATGCCTGCAGGGCTGCGGACGCTCATAGGACCGTGACTGAGAACGTGGGTGTGGATCGCGGACGTTTTCAAATCCTCGTGTCCCATCAGGTCCTGCCGGCCCATTTCATTGGCGCGGAACGATCGGAGGAAGAAGCCGCTCAGAGGCGAGCACGAGCAGAGGAGCATCCAATGATTAAGATTTAATTAATTAGATTTCGGCGCTCTTATAGTCGGCTCCTTCCTTGTTATTGGCAATCTCAGCCTGGTCTCATGAAGTCTGTCGTTGTCCCAGCCCGTCCTGTTGATGTTGGCGCCGCTGGCAGGCTGGTTTCCACAAGGCGGAACCGTTCCATCGAAGCGTTCTGTTCGGGGCTGCTGGCCCTGCCACTGCTGGCTGCTGGAGCGGCTCCGGGCCAGGCCCAATCCATCACCCGCTCCGCCGCCTACAACCCCGTTCCCCAGGTGGATAACGCCAGCGACAGCCGCTCGTTGGATTTCGGCGCCGCGGCCATTCCCGTGGGATCGATTGATCTGTCGATCGATTTCACCAAGTGCGATAACCCGATCAGCGCCACGGGCGTCTGCATAGGCACAGGCACGCCGTATTACACCGAGATCGGCTTCACCCTTGCCGGCCCCACCGGCCTGACCAGCGAGCTGGTGATTCCAGATGTCACCTTCACGGAGATCGGCAGAGGACCCGGCGGCACCTTCACCTTCACCTTCTCCAACGCGGCCACGACGCCGGTCAGCGATGCCCTCCAGGATGAACGCCTGGTGAGCGGCACCTACGCCCCGGCCACCAGCCTGGAGAAATTCCTGGGCAGGGATGGCGCCGGCCTGTGGACGCTCACCTTCATCGATGCGGACGGTAGCGATCCGCTCAGCCTCAACGCCTGGTCGTTGTCGCTCAAGGTCCTGGGCATCATCCCAGGCCTGCCCGCTCTCGCCTCCGCGCCATACAGCACCACCTTTGCCGGCGGCACCCTGATCGTCGATCAGCCGGGCACCTATTCGCAAAACTGGCAGTTGGGGCCCTTCGCCACCAACAGCCTGGATCAGGCCGGGGTGAACTCCACCTTCTCTGGCGTCTTCTCCGGAGCCGGCGGCATCAATCTCATCAACAGCGGCTTCGGCGGTCGGGTGGAATTCACGGGAGCCAACACCTACACAGGTCCCACCACCGTCCAGGGCGGCGCCCAGCTCGCCGTCAACGGCAGCATCGCCTCCTCGTCTGAGCTGCGGGTGTTGGCGGGCGGCCGAATCAGCGGCACCGGCCAGCTGCCCCGCACCACCATCCACCAAGGAGGCATCCTCTCGCCTGGCAATTCGATCGGCACGCTCAACGTGGCTGGCGATTTCGCTTTTCAAGACGGTCTCTACGAGCTGGAGCTCCAGGGCCCCCAAAGCGACAGCGTCGCCGTCAGCGGCAACGTGTCCGTCTTCAACGGCACCGCCCGCCTGATCCCCTTCGGCGGCGGCACGGCCTTCCCCGGATTCCGCTACGTGGCGCTGAGCGCCCCCAATTCCAATCCCTTCGCCTCCAGCGGATCGCTCAACCTCGATGCCTCGCTGCTCAACCGCAGCGTCGTTTTGCGCCACGGCACCAGGCTGGTGCAAAACAGCAGCCGCGATCCCCGCCGGTTCGACGTCCAATTCAAGCCGCGCGATTCGGCTGGTGCCGTCAGCGCCGCCCTCAAGGCCACCGGCGGCGGCCGCGGCAACGCCCTGCAAAGCGCCGGGGTGTTTGATTCCGGCTTCCGCCGCCTCGTCGCCGCCGCCAATGGCAACGCCAATGCCAGCGGCAGCCCGATCGGCTCCACCGGCTTCACCACCGGGCAGGCCGCCGCCGCCGGCCTCAGCCCGGAATTCCTGCAGCTGCAGGCCTCCCTGCTGGCCCTCACCACCCCGGCCCAGCTCAACGCGGCGATGCAGGCCATTAGTCCGGAAACCTACGCCTCATTCCAGGCAGTGGCTCTCAACAGCTTGCAGCTGCAGCGCGAGGCCCTCTTCTCCCAGGCCAGCTCCTGCCCCGCCAACGGCTGGGTGGTGGGTGGCGAGCCCGGCAAGACGGCCCGCCAACCCGTCTGCGTCTTCGCCACCGGCGGCAACACCACCGGCAACACCACGGGCCGCTCGGGTCGCTCCAGCTACGACTCCGCCATCGCCGCCGGTCTCTACGGCCTCGAATGGAAAACCGCCCCCGCCTGGACCATCGGCGCCGCCTACGGCTACGGCAGCGCCAATCTCAGCGGCCTTGGCATCGGCGAAAACTCCGTGCATTCTGTGGTCAACACCGGCACGCTCTACGGCGTCTACAGCCCCAGCGCCGACTGGGCGATCAAGGGCCTGCTGGCCTACAGCAACTTCAACCTGAACGGCTCCCGCCACGCGCCGGTGCTGGGCAACGGCGACGATCTCACAGGCCGCGGCACCGGCCAGGGCTACACGGCCGCCATCCAAGCCGAATTCAGCCTGCCGCTCAACGGGGCCAACAGCTCTTTGCCCCTCACCCTCAAGCCGCTGCTGGGCCTGGCCTATGGCGCCTACCAGCAGCGCGGCTTCCAGGAAGCCGGAAACGAAGCGCTGGCTCTGGACGTGAGCCAGCACACCGCCCAAAGCGTGGTGGGCAGCCTGGGGGCGGAGCTCTCCACTCGCATCACCATCAGCGGCAAGGACAACCATCTGCTGATCCCCAAGCTCAAGCTGGCCTATCAGCTGGATCCCCTCGCCAACGACAGCGGCAATTACAGCCTCGATGCCAGCGTGCCCGCGGCGGAGGCGGGGCTTTCGGCGGTGGGCCAAAGCAATGGCGCCAACACCCTCAGCCTGGGCGGCAGCGTGGAGGTGCAGATCGCCGACAGGGCGGCTCTCTATGCCGGCGCCAATTTCCAAACCTTTGAAAACGGCGATCAGTTCACCTACGGCGGCGGGGTGAAGCTGAACTTCTAACGGCGTCTCACCCCCCGATCAGCGCCGCCAAGGCGCTGCTGACATCCGCCTGGCGCATCAATGCCTCCCCCACCAGCACGGCATCGGCGCCGGCCCCCTGCACCCGATCGAGGTCGTCGCGGCTGAAGAGGCCCGATTCGCTCACCAGCAGGGCGCCGGCGGCGCGAACCCGCTCGCCAAAACGGGCCATCAACGTTTCGGTGGTGGCCAGATCCACCGCGAAGGTGCACAGGTCGCGGTTGTTGATGCCGATCAGTGGCGCTGCGCCACGGCCGCCGCCCGCGCCCATCAAGGCCTCCAGGCCCAGCACCCGCTCCAGCTCCTCAGCGTCGTGCACCTCCACCAGCACCGCCAAGCCCAGGTTCCGCGCCACCTTTGAGAGGTAGAGCAGCTCCTGGTCATCCAAAATGGCCACGATCAGCAGGGCCGCGTCGGCCCCGGCGGCCCGGGCCTGGTAGAGCTGATAGGGAGAGAGGATGAAGTCTTTGCAGAGCAGGGGCAGATCCACCGCCTCCCGCACCGCCACCAGCACCTCAAACCCCCCCTGAAAAAAGGTCTTGTCGGTGAGCACCGAGAGGCAGCTGGCGCCTCCCGCCCCATAGGCCCGGGCGATCGCCACCGGGTCGAAATCCTCCCGGATCACCCCCTTGCTGGGGCTGGCCTTCTTCACCTCCGCGATCACCGCCGGCATGCGGCACGAGGCCCGCAACGCCGCCACGAAATCCCGGGTGGGGGGCAGGTCGGCCACCTGGAGCCGCAATTGCTCCAGACTCACCCGCTCGCGGGCGACCGCGATTTCCCGGCCCTTCTCCCAGACAATCTCCTCCAGAATGTGCCGAGGACGCTCCTCCGGATGGGGGATGCCGTATTCCAGATGGGCCACTTTCACCGAGGGGTTAGGCGGCCGGCGACGGATCTTCATCTCAAGCTCCCACGGGGCTGGCCACGGTCATCGCCGCCTGCTTGTAGGCCACTTCCACCACCTCGCTGAGGGTGGGGTGGGTGTGCACTTCGGTGGCCAGTTGCCGCACGCTCTGGCGCCGGGCCACCGCGTTGGCGATCTCCTGAATCAAATCGGCGGCGTGAAGTCCATAAATGTGGGCTCCCAACACCTCCCCGCTCGCTTTGTTGAACAGCAACTTAAGCACCCCATCGCTCTCCAACTCGGCCAGGGCCTTGGAATTGGCCTTGAAATAGCTGCGCACGGCGCCCAACTCGAATCCCTCCCGGCTCGCCAAGGCCTTGGCCTCCACCTCGCTCAAGCCCACGGAGCTGATCTCCGGATGGGTGAAGGTGGCCGCGGGAATCGAGCGGTAGTCGATCTCGCGGGGATGGCCGAGGATGTTGTCGATCGCCACCGCCCCTTGGGCGGCGGCCGTGTGAGCCAGCATCATTTTTCCGGTCACATCGCCGACGGCCCACAGGTGGGGCACCGGCTGGGCCCCCTCCGCCGCGCTCGCGAGAACGCGCATGTGCCCGTCCACCGGGATAAACCCCCGCTGGGTTTCCACCCCCACGGAGGCCAGATTGAGCTCTTTGCTCACGGGCACTCGTCCCGTGGCCACCAGCACCGCGTCCACTTCCAAGGTTTCCACGGGCTCTTTGGTGGCCATGTCCACCAGTTCGATCTTCACCGGGCAGCCCGGGGTGATGCTTTTGGCCAGCACGCCGGCCCGGGCGTCGATCTGGCGCCCGTCGATCAAGTGACGGGCCGCCAATTTGGCGATGTCGGGGTCGAAGGTGGGCATGACCCGATCCAGAGCCTCGATCATCGTCACCTCACAGCCCAGGGCCGTGTACACATCGGCAAACTCCAGGCCGATGTAACCACTGCCAATGATCGTGATCCAGCGGGGCAGCCACTCCAGGTTGATGGCCTCATCACTGGTGAACACCGTTCGACCATCGGTGGTGATGCCCGGTGGCACGAAGGGGTCGGAGCCGGTGGCCAGGATCACCTCCCGGGCGCTCCACACCCGCTCCACCCCGCTGGCCTCCCGCACGGCCACCCGCTGGGGACCCTCCAGACGGCCCTTTCCCCGCAGGATGGTGACGCCAGAGCGCTCCAGGGTTTTGGTCAGGTTGTCGCGAATGGTGGCCACCAGCTGGAGGGCGTGGTCGGCAATCTTTTGCCGTTCAAAGCGCACGGGGGCCGCGTGGATGCCAAAGGCCCGCAGATGCTCCGCGTCGGCCAGCTCCCGCACCCGGCCGCTGGCGGCCAGAAGCGCTTTGGAGGGCACGCAGCCACGGTTCACGCAGGTGCCGCCCATGTCGCGGGATTCCACAATGGCCACCTTCAGGCCATGGTCGGCGCCGTGTTTGGCCGCGTCAAATCCGCCATAGCCCGCCCCGATGACGATGACGTCGTAATCGAAAGGGCCCGGGGCATGGTCGGTTGTGTCACCAAGGGCGGGGAAGGAAGAATCGCTCACCGGGATCGGGGCTGGCGGATGGGGGCATTCTCCCTCCCTCAGGGTCCCAGATCCGTTGTGATCGCTCCCGCGCCGAGCGACTGGCGGCGGCGCTCCAGGAGCAAAGGGGCGGAAGCGATGGCCACATTCAGGGAGTCCACCGCCGGGTCGATCGGAACGGTGAGCAGGCCATCGGCCCCCTCCAGGAGACTTGGACTCAGGCCAGAGCCCTCATTGCCCAGCATCACCAGCGTGGGCTGGCGCCAATCATGGCTCCAGTAGGGCGTGCCGCCGCGGGCCACGGTTCCCACCACCGCCGTGCCCGCCCGCCGGATCTCCCTCAAGCGAGCCGGGAGCGCGTCGGGGCTGAACCGGCCGATGGCCAGGGCCAGGCTCGCCCCGCTGGAGGCCCGCAGCACTTTGGGTTGCCAGGGATCGGCCCCCTCACAGAGCCAAACCTGATCCACCCCCGCCGCCCAGGCGGTGCGCAACAAGGTGCCCAGATTTCCGGGGTCTTGAATGTTGGCCAACAGCAGGCCAAACGACGGGGGCGTGGGCGGAAGGGATCCCCCCGGCAACGTCCAGGGCAGAGTAAGCACCACACCATCGGGATGGCGGGTGGTGGCGACAGCCTCGATCACTTCCGGGGAGGCCTCCCGGCACAGGGTGGCCGCGGGCAAAGCCCGTAACAGAGCGTCATGCCGTGCCATCCATGGCGGAGTGGCCAGCAGGAGATCAGGAGCCAACTCCAGCCGCAACACCTCCTGCAGCAGGTGGGTGCCCTCCAGCAGCAACCGTTGCTGGCGCAGCCGGCCCGAGGGTTGGCTCAACTCCCGCAGCTCCCTCACCAGAGGGTTGCGGCGGCTGGTGATCGGTTCAACACTCACTCAAAAACGGTTGTGATGGCGCACGTGCATCTGTTGGTCGAAGTGGAGATGCTTTTCTTGCAGGTGAAGTCCACGAACAGCGGCGATCTGTCCATGGAGTCCCTCGGCGGTGAGGTGTTCCATCAACTTCCGCACCAGCACATCTTCCACTTTCGCCTCATCAAAGTGGTCCGGGGTCAGACTTTCTAAAAACTTTCCAACTCTCTGAGCAATCACATCAGAATAGTTGTCGATCGAGAGAAGAATCATGGGGTTGATGCGGATGGGGAGACTTGAACTCCCACGACATTGCTGCCACTAGTACCTGAAACTAGCGCGTCTACCAATTCCGCCACATCCGCTGGCGTTTTCAAGCCTTTGGAATCCTAGACCATCGCCCTCGGCCCCCAAGTCAGCCTGTCGAGACAGTTCAGTTGGCGGCCCCTAGACGAGGCCAGGATTCATTGTCAAGATCTGGGGGCGATTGGTTGTTAAAGGCCCCCTGCCCATGGTTCTGTCCATCCCGTCACCCAAATCGACTCTCGTCCAGCCGAAATTGGAAGTGAAGGGTGGCACCAGGCTCGAGGGCGAAATTCGGGTCAGCGGCGCGAAAAATTCGGCGTTGGTGCTGATGGCCGCTTGTCTCTTGACAGATGATTCCTTAAAACTTCGCAACGTCCCCCGCCTCACCGACATCGCCTCCATGGGGGAGATTCTGGCCGCCCTCGGGGTGCGCGTCACCCGCTCCGGGGAGGTCATTGAATTGACGGCCGACCACATCACTCGGGCCGCGCCCCCCTACGAGCTCGTCAACAGCCTTCGCGCCAGCTTCTTCTGCATCGGCCCCCTCCTCGCCAGGATGGGCCTGGCCCAAGTGCCTCTCCCGGGTGGCTGCCAGATCGGCACCCGGCCGGTGGTGGAGCATGTCAAAGGCCTGAAGGCCCTCGGTGCCCAGGTCACCATTGAGCACGGTGTGGTCACCGCCGTGGTGCCCGGCCGTTCCCAGCGGCTCAAAGGGGGCCACATCCATCTCGACTGCCCCAGCGTGGGAGCCACGGAAACCTTGATGATGGCCGCCACCCTGGCCGAGGGGGAAACGGTGATTGAAAATGCCGCCCAGGAGCCGGAGGTGGTGGACCTCGCCCGGCTGCTGCAGGCCATGGGGGCCAGGATCCGAGGGGAAGGCACCCCCAGCATCGCCATCGACGGGGTCGCCTCCCTCCACGGCACCGACTACGAGGTGATCCCGGATCGCATCGAAGCTGGCACCTTCCTCCTGGCGGGTGCCATCACCCGCTCCTCCCTGCTGGTCACTCCCGTGATCACCGAGCACCTGGGGGCCGTCCTCACCAAACTCGAAGAGTGCGGGTGCCGGCTTCAGTCCGAAGGCCAGGGAGTCCGGGTCACCGCTGACGCGATCCACGCCATTGATCTGCGCACCCAACCGTTCCCCGGATTCCCCACCGACCTTCAAGCCCCCTTCATGAGCCTGCTGGCCACGGCCACCGGCACCAGCTTGGTGGTGGAAAACATCTTCGAAAACCGCCTCCAGCACGTGGCCGAATTGCAGCGGATGGGAGCCTCCATCCGTCTGCAGGGCAACACCGCCTGCGTGGAGGGGGTGCCCCAGTTGAGCGGCGCCCCTGTGCAGGGCACGGACCTGCGGGCTTCCGCCGCCATGGTGCTGGCCGGATTGGCGGCCCAAGGCACCACCACCGTGGGGGGTCTGGAGTACCTCGACCGGGGCTACGCCCACCTGGAACACAAACTCAACGCCGTCGGCGCCTCCATCCGTCGGGTCTAGGGGTAGATTCGGCCCATGGGAGCGTGCCGGAATTGGTAGACGGACTCGACTCAAAATCGAGCGCCTTCGGGCATGTGGGTTCGAGTCCCACCGCTCCCATCTCCTCAGCGGTCATGGACACCTATGCCCGCTATCCCCTCTCCTTGACGCGTGGCAAAGGTGTTTGGGTGTGGGATGAACACGGCCGTCGCTACCTCGACGCGGTGGCCGGAATCGCCGTGTGCAGCCTTGGGCATAGCAATCCCGTCATGCGCCGGGCCCTGTGCCGCCAGCTGGGCACCCTTCAGCACGTGTCCAATCTGTACCGAATCCCCGAACAGGAAGCCCTGGCCGAGGCCCTAGCGCGTCGCAGCTGCGCGGATCGGGTGTTTTTCTGCAATTCCGGCGCGGAAGCCAATGAGGCCGCCATCAAACTGGCCCGCAAGCATGGCCATCTGGTCCGGGGCATTGAGCGTCCCTTGATCCTCACGGCGGAAGCCAGCTTCCACGGTCGCACCCTGGCGGCTGTCACCGCCACAGGCCAACCGCGTTACCACCAGGGGTTCCAACCGATGGTGGAGGGCTTTCGCTATTTCCCCTACAACGACATCCCCGCCTTTGAGGCGCTGCTCAACTCCTGTGAGGCGGAGGGTCCAGCCGTGGCCGCGGTGCTTGTGGAGCCCCTTCAGGGAGAAGGGGGCGTCAACCCGGGGGATCCCGCCTTTTTCCAGCGCGTCCGCCAACTCTGCGACGAGCGGCGCATCCTCCTCATCTTGGATGAGGTGCAGATCGGCGTGGGCCGCGGAGGGCGCTGGTGGGGGTACGAGACCCTTGGCATCGAGCCCGACGCGTTCACCCTGGCCAAAGGCCTCGGCGGGGGCATCCCCATCGGCGCCTTGGCGGTGAAAGCCAGCTGCGATCACCTGCGACCGGGGGATCATGCCAGCACCTTCGGGGGAAACCCCCTGGCCTGCCGGGCGGGGCTCACCGTTCTGGAGGAGATCGAGCGCCGAGGGCTTCTCCACCATGTCAGTGAGATGGGCGACCAGCTTCGGGAGCGACTGGAGGATCTCACCCGGCGTTATCCCGATCACCTGGCTGGGGTGCGCGGCTGGGGACTGCTCCAGGGGTTGGTCCTCCAGCCCGGAGGTCTCTCCGCCCCCGATGTGGTGAAAGCCGCCTTGGCGGAGGGCCTGTTGCTGGTGCCCGCCGGCGCCGGCGTGGTGCGTTTCGTGCCCCCGCTGGTGATCAAACCCCGCCACCTGCGCCAGCTGATCAAGCGACTGGAGAAGGCTCTGAAACGCCTGATCTGATGGGCCTGCCCGACCCTGTCGATCTCGACGATGTGTTGGCCCCTTGCGCTCCCCGGGGCATTGTTCTCGGACTGGATCGGATGCGGGCCGCCCTGGCCGAGGGGGGCGATCCCGCCCGGCATGTTCCGGCCGTACAGGTGGCGGGCACCAACGGGAAGGGCTCCATCGCCACGTTCTTGCACGCCATCCTCCAGGCGGCTGGCCTCCGCGCGGGGGTGTACCGCTCGCCCCATCTGCGGAGCTGGCGCGAGCGAATTCAGCTGGGGGACCAGTGGGTGGAGGGGGAGACCCTGCGCGCCGACCTGAACCGCTGGCGGCCCATCGGGGAGCGACACGGCCTCACCGTCTTCGAATTGTTCACGGCCGCGGCCATGGATCGCTTTGCCCGCTCCAATCTCGACCTGGTGGTGTTGGAGGTGGGCCTCGGGGGGCGACTGGACGCCACCACGGCCCACCCGGATCGGCGGGTGGTGGGCTTTGGCCCCATCGGCCTGGATCATCGCGAGTTTTTGGGGGACACCCTGGCGGCCATCGCCGGGGAGAAAGCCGGGGTGATGGCCCCGGGACAGGTGGCGATCAGCGGTCCCCAGTCGCCCCAGGTGGCGGAGGTGCTCGAGCGGGAGGCCTCGCTGCGGGGGGCCCGGCTCCGCTGGGTGAGTCCCCTGCCGGGTGAGGAGGCCGGGGGCGTCCCGTTGGGGTTGCCAGGCACCTTCCAGCGCGGCAACGCGGCGGTGGCCCTGGGGATGGCCAGGAGCCTCATCGAGCAGGGCTGGCCCATCCCCGAGGAGGCCATGGAGCGGGGGCTGGGGCGGGCCCGCTGGCCCGGCCGCCTGGAACGCCGAGCTTTTCAAGGAAGGGAGGTGCTCCTGGATGGGGCCCACAACCCTCCAGGGGCGGCCGCCCTGCGGCGGGAACTGGATCAGCGGCAACCCGCTGATCCAGCGATGGAAGGGGCGGCGGGGCGCCGCTGGCTCCTGGCGATTCAACGTCACAAGGAAGGGCCAGCCCTGTTGGATGCCCTGCTGGGAGCCAACGACAGGGCCGCGATCGTGGCCCTCGCGGATCTGCCCTGCTGGAGCGTGGAGGCGCTGGAGGAGGCCCGCCCCCATCTAAGGGGCCGGCTTTTGGCCGTGGCCGACCCCGCCTCCGGGCTCCAGTGGTTGAGGGCGGAAGGTCCCCTGCCCGTGGTGGCGGGATCGCTCCACCTGTTGGGGGAAATCTGGCCCCTGCTCGATCCCCCTGACGATCAGATTGGAGGAAGAATTGGCTTCCTGGGCTGACGGTTATGGAAGGCGTTGCCATCCTGCGGAGGTTGAGGTTTTCTCCTTCGCCCATGTCCGTCACGCTCACCCCGGAAGAACGCAACAAACTCATCGGGGGCCCCCTGTCCGCCGCCATGGCCGTGATGGCTGTGGACATGGGAATTTTTTCTAGCGCCCAGGAAGCCCTTGCCCTCGGCAAGGAGCTCTCCGCCGCCGCGACCCGCTACGCCTCCAATCCCCTGATCGCCAGCCTGTTTGATCCCGAGGCCCTGAAGCAGGGCATCAATCCGGACAAACCCCAGATCACCCCGGCGGATGTGAAGGAAGGCAAGGTGCTCGACCGGGCCCTCGAACAGGTGGATCAGGCCATGAGTGTGGTTCGGGCCAAATGTGATGCCCCCACCGCCCAGCAGTACGCCCAGCTGATCGTGGATGGCTGTGTGGCCGTCGCCGAAGCCGCTGGCAAAGGGTTGTTTGGCGCCGGGGAAAAGGTGTCTCCTGAGGAGAAAGCGGCCTTGGATCGGATCCGCCAGCATCTTGGGGTCACCGCCTGACGGCTTTCCCCATGCCCTGGGTCTTTCCCCCCATGTCTTCCGCCCCGAATCGACCCAGGGCGACGCTGGACCGTCGGTGGCCTGGCCTGGTGGCCCTGATCGGGCTGCTCTGGGCGCTCTGGAGCCCCTCACCCGCGTGGGCCAGTTTTGGTGAGCGGGTCGACTACACCCTCACCAACCAGGCCGGCCAGGATTTCCACGGCCAGGATCTGCGTGAAACCTCTTTCGCCGGTGCCGTGGCCCGGCAGGCCAACTTCGATGGCGCCGACCTGAACGGCGCCATCTTCACCCAGGGCGCGTTTGCCGGCGCCAGCTTCCGCGGGGCCAACCTCAGCGATGTGCTGATGGATCGGGTGGACTTCACCGGCGCGGATTTCAGCGGCGCGCTCCTTCGGGGAGTGATCGCCACGGGCAGCGGCTTCGCCGGAGCCGAAGTGACCGACGCCGACTTCAGCGACGCCCTCTTGGATCGAGCCGACCAGGTGGCCCTCTGCCGCAAAGCCCGCGGGCGCCATCCGGTCACCGGAGTCGACACCCGGGAGAGCCTGGGCTGCTGAAGCCGCCTCGCGGGGGGCGGCGGCTCGCCGTTCAGGCCCCTCAGGGCCGCTCCCACCAGCCCCGGAGCTTGCCGGGATTGAGCAGGCCAAGGGGATCCAGGTCCCGCTTGCAGTCCACTTGCTGGGCGTCGATGACCCCCAGTCCTCCGTCCTCCACCGTGAGCACATGGGGGTCAAAGAGGAGCCCCCCCCCATCCCGGCACTGGGCCATGAGTTCGTTGAGCGGGCCGATGCCCTGATCCCGAAGCACGGGGAGGGCCGCCAGACGGGTCGCCCCCCCCTGCCGCACTCCCTCAAGATGCCAGTGCAGAGCGTCTCCCCACCGGGACCGGAGACCCTCCAGAAAGGGGCCCTCCGGCTGGGGGAGCAGCAGCTGCAGGTAGGTCCAATCTGGATGCCTGGCCCGCCAGTGAAGGGTGGTGTGGTTCCAGGTCAACTCCCGCAGGGGCACACCCCGACTGGTGGATTCCCGCTCCCGCCACACCACGGATCCCCCGCGAGCCTCCAGCCAGGAGGAGGCCACAGCCAGGGCATCGGGAGCCAACAGCAGCAGCAGACGGCTCTCCCCCGGGGACGGAGAGGGACAGCCCGCCGGCCAGGGCAGGGCGGCCGCCAATGGGGCGTCGAGAAGACAGAGCTCCTGGAGCAGCAGGGCCGTGGCGGGGAGGGCCTGGGCAGCCTCCAGGGCTTGGGCTCCATCGCTGAAGCCCACCACCATCTGCCACCACCCCACCGCGTCGGTGGTGGCCAGACGCAGGGCCGTGAGAATGCCATTGGTGCCATAGGCATGGTTCAAGGGCTCACAGGCTTGGCCCTCCAGGCGAAGGAGCCGGGGCTCGGGCTCCACGCTCACCACCTCCAGCCCCAGGAGATGGCCCGGGTCTCGCAGAAACCCCCAGCGCAGGGAACCGATGCCGCCCGATCCCCCGGCGATGAAGCCCCCCACGGTGGCGCCGCGATAGGTGCTTGGCGCCAGCCGGAGAGCCCGGCCGTGGGGCAGCAGCCACCGATCCAGCTCGACCAAGAGGGTGCCGGCCTCCACCTCCACCTCACCCGTCTCCCCGTCCACCCGCCGCACGCGGTTCAGACCGGTCATGTCCAGCACCAGGCCCCCCGCCAGGGGCACGCACTGCCCGTAATTGCCGGTGCCCGCCCCCCGAACCGTCAAGGGAACCCCATGGCGCGCGCAGGCGCCCGCCACCGCCATCACCTCCTCCACGCGGGAAGGGCAGGCCACCAGTTGGCCCCGACAGCCCTCCAGCAACTTGCGCAACACCGGGGAGTAGCCGTGAAAATCCGCGGACAAGCGCTCCAAGTCGCTTGGAGCCTGGAGCAGTCTGAGGGCCGGGGCCAGGGCGTGGAGTTCCTCCCCCAAGGCGCGAATCCGCGGGGCCGAGGGCGCGGGCGGCAAGGGGGGCAAGTGGAGGGAGGGCATGGGCGCGGGCAGGGGGCTGGCCCCTCAGTTTCCGCTCGCGGCGTCCCCTTGGGCCGAGAGATTGGCCAAGAGCGAAGAGGGGGCCTCGGAGCGGGGGGAAGGCAGCCAGTCTCCGTTTCTCAACACCCGTCGCCGCGGGCTCCGCGCCAACACCTCGGTCCAGGAGGTGGCGGCCAACACCACCAAATCGGCCGGTGCGCCGATGCGCAGCACCCCATCCCAAGGGAGGTTGAGCAACCGGGCGGGGCAGGTGGTGAACGGAGCCAGCCCCGCCCGTTGCCAAGGCAACAGGTGGCTGGCGACAGTGGCGAAGCGAATCAGCTCGATCGGATCGAAATCCCCACCTGGAAACCAGGCGTCCTGCACGTTGTCGCCACCGATGGCCACGGTGACTCCCGCCTGTTGCAGCTGCCGAATCGGCGCTTTCGGCCGCCGGGATGGCGTTTTCTCCGGATCCCGATCCAACAGCCAAAGGTTGGTGGTGGGGAGGGCCACCACCCCCACTTCCGCCTGGGCCATCCCATCGGCCAGCTGGCGAAGAGCCCGATCTTCCAGCAGCCCCATGCTGCTGGCATGGCTGGCCACCAGCGGCACCTGGAGGGGCCGCCGCCGCAGCGCCTTCGTCAGCGAGATCAGGCCCCGAGGTGGCGGTTGATCGCTCTCATCGATGTGCAGGTCGATGCCGCATCCTTCCCGCTCCCCCAGGCTGAACATCGCCAGGAGGGCCTCCCGTTCTCCGCCCTGGAGTTGGTAAGGCGGACCCAGCACACCCCCCAGGAGGCCCTGCTCAGCGGCCACCCGGCGGGCCAGCTGGGCCCCCTCCCGGGTGAGCCAATGGTGGATCGGCACCAGGGCCACCAATTCCAGCTCCACCCGTCCCGCCCAGCGCCGACGCAGCCCGCCGAGAACCTCCCAGCAGAAGTCGGACCAGGGCCCCCCGCTGTCGATGTGGCTCCGGATGGCCCGCAGGCCATAGCGCCACCCCCGCTCAAGAGCCCGCTCGGCCCGTTGCTCCACCGCTTCGGCGGTGCGCTCCCCGGCTTCCCGCTGGTTGACCCGCAGGGCCTCCTCCATGGTGCCCGCCAGGTTGGCCCGACGGGGGGACGTGAAGGCCTTGTCGAGATGGGCATGGGGCTCCACCAGGGGAGTGAGCGCCATGGGCACCCCTCCCTCGGGCTCTGGCCCCTCATAGGGCCGGAGCCGGGTGATTCGGCCGTCCTGGTGGGCGAGGCACACCCGCGTCAAGCCTTCAGAATCCGCCGGGGGAAAGGGCAGGGTGGGATCGAGCAGGCCGCGGGGAATGGCGAGGGGGGGGAGATGGTTCAAGGCTCTTCCCTGAACTCCTTGGATTCACGGGCAGGGAGCAACAGAAATTGGCCGGCCCCCGCCAGGGTGGTGGCCTCGTAGCGGGGAAGCCGGAGATCGGGCACCTGGCGCAGCCCCGGGAGCAAGGCGGCCAGGTCCAATTGGGTGTGGTAGACGCTAAACAGCCCGAGGTTGCTGCGCCTGGTGTGGGCTTGCACCAACTTCCCCAGCACAGCCCGCTGGGAGCGCACCAATTCGGGACATTCGCGAATCAACAGGCGAAGGAGTCCCGTCAGCCCATCGTTTTGGCAGAGCTCCTTGGTGAGCAGGGCGGTGAGCTCCCCGGCACCGAAATCGGCGAACGCGGCGGGACCTGGGTTGGTGATCACCAAGCCCGCGGCCAAGGCCCCTCCCGCCAGCGCGATCACCGTCCAACGTGAGACCGCCTTCACCGTCGATCCACCATTCGCCCCCAGGTTGACAGAGATTTCCCTCCAACGCGTCAGGCTGGGTATCGCAGGCGTCAAGTGGTAGGTTCATCTCACCACGGCGGGCGTCGCCAAGTGGTTAAGGCAGCGGCTTGTGGCGCCGCTATACGGGGGTTCGAATCCCCTCGCTCGCCCTCACATTTCGATCCCACCGCCTCGCCGATCCCACCGCAGCGGGGGGGGTTCCCGGCTCACTCCGCGGAAGCCGGTGCCCACAGGGCGTCCAACAGGGCTTCTCCGCCATGGCGCACCGGATCGTGGCAGGGCAAACCCGTTAGGGCGCTGACCGCCTGGAGGGCCGCTTCCACCTCCTCCTCGGGGAGATGGGCCGTGTTGAGGGCGATGGCCCTCACCTTCGGCGCTCCCGCGATGGTCCGGGGACGCGCCAGGGCCGCCAGACCCTCCAGCACCTGGATGAGGTGGGGCAAGGGGGGAATGGGGACGTGGGGGGCGTTGCGGATGGTGGTCTGACCGGCGCGGTGCACCAGCAGCAGGCCCGTGGGCTGGCTGCCGCGGATCAAAGGGAGGGTGGCCGTGGATCCTGGATGGCAGAGGGATCCCTGTCCCTCCACCAGCAGGAGGGTTTGGTCCGTGCAGCCCATCGCCGCCCGCAGGACGGCCAACTCCACCGCCCCCGCGGCGTAGTCCACCCGGATCGCGTCAAGGGGCACGCCTCCGCCGCTGATCAAAATTCCCGCCTGGCCCGTGCCCACGAAGCGGGCGTCCAGGTGCCGCCCGCGGGCGGCACGCTGAAGCTCGAGGCAGGCACTCATCTTGCCCACGGACATATCGGTGCCGACGGCCAGCAGGCGATGGCCGGGCAGCTCGGCCGCCCGTGCCGCTCCCACCCCCAGATCGGGCGGTTCCCGACGCAGATCCCAGATCCACGCGCCCGGCCGCACCCTGGCGGCCAGCTCCGGGTCGGCTGCCAGCCGGGTGTGCAGGCCGCTGGCCAGGCACATCCCCGCCTCCAGCGCCGCCAAGACATCGGGGCGCATCTCCTCGGGGAGCGCGCCTCCAGAGGGAGCCAGCCCCACCACCGCGACCGCCCGCTCCGGAGGCCCCACCAGGGGCAGGGCCTCCTGGAGGCTGGCCACCACGGGCACCTCCCGATCGATCCCCGTGATGGCCCTCAGGCTCGCGCCCCCATGGGCGGGATCCACCACCGCCAGGATCGGGCCCTGGCGATAACGGAGCATGGCCAGGCCGGTCTTGCCACCCAGATTGTCGAGCCCATGGTGTTGCAGCAACACCACCGGGGCGTCAGAGGCCAGCATCCCACCCCTCCCCCTGGCGCGGCCGCACCCCCAGCCCCGGATCCGGCCCTGCCCGCACCTTGTCGCCCTCGATCGAGGGGCCAAGGAAGGGGTCGTCCAACAGGTTGAGATGGCTGTCGAGGTCGGGCCAGGTCACCAGCGGCAAGAGCTGGGCGGCGGCACCGTTGAGCAGGGAACTGTCGGAGTAGCAACCCAGCATCACCCGGAGCCCCAGGCTCCTGGCCAGCTGGGCCATGAGCAGGGCCTCGGAGAGGCCCCCACTCTTGAGCAATTTGATGTTCACCCCGTCCACAAACGGGGCCAGACGCACCACGTCGCTGACGGTCCAGCAACTCTCATCGGCCACCAGCGGGATGGGGCAATCCAACTCGAGGGCGGCGAAGCCAGCGGCGTCGTCTTCCGGGTCGAGGCGTGGGGGCAGGGGTTGCTCCACCAGCACCACCCCCGCCTCAGCCAGCCAATTCACCATCCACCGCGCCTGATCCAGCGTCCAGCCACCGTTGGCATCCACCTGCAGCTCCGCGGCCAGGCCTGTGGCCCGCTCACGCTCCCGCAGGGCGGCGATGACAGTCCGCACCAACGCTTGGTCACGCTCCAGGCCTTCCGGACTGCCCAGCTTGAGCTTCACCCGGCTGGCGGGCAGGAGAGCCCACCAGCGGTGGAGGCGGTCCAGCACCTCCGCCTCGGTTCCCAGACCCAGGGTGACGCTGGTGGCGGTGGCGATGGAAGGGTCCAACCCCCACAGCCGCCCCACGGGGGTGCCGAGCCGTCGCCCCCACCAATCGAGCAGGGCCAAATCCACCGCGCAGCGAGCGGGGGGCGAGAGGGGCGCTAGCAGGGGCTCCAGGGCCTGGCGTGGTTGGGGATCGTGCGCCTCCAGGGCGGGGATCAGGGCCTCCAATTCCAGGGCGATCTGGTCGGTGGTGTAAGCCCGGTGGCCCGTGTCAAAGCCGCCACTTTCCCCCAGTCCCGTCAGACCGTCGTCGTGAACGCTGAACAGAAGGTGCTCCACGGCGGTGGTGGTGCCGCGGCTGATGGTGAGCGGCACGGCTTTGGTGAGGGCAAAGCGGTGGAGGCGGCAGCGCATGAAGCGAAGAGCCCGAAGGGTTCCAACCTGACACGGGGACCTCCGGAGCGCCCACAATGGAAAGTGTTGGCCTCGATGCCCGAAACTGGTGGGATGACGGCGACTTTCCTTCCCCCTTCTGATCAGCCTTCCTCCCGTGATCGGCCCCCGTCCCGCGGCAGCTACTGGATCACCACCTTCGGCTGCCAGATGAACAAAGCGGATTCCGAGCGCATGGCCGGGATCCTGGAGGCCATGGGCTACAGCGAGGCCAGGGCTGAGCTGGAGGCGGATCTGGTGCTCTACAACACCTGCACGATTCGCGACAACGCCGAGCAAAAGGTGTATAGCTATCTGGGCCGTCAGGCCCAGCGCAAACGGACCAATCCCCACCTCACCCTGGTGGTGGCCGGCTGCGTCGCCCAGCAGGAGGGAGCCTCCCTGCTGCGACGGGTGCCCGAGCTGGATCTGGTGATGGGCCCCCAGCACGCCAACCGCCTCGACACGTTGCTGGCCCAGGTGGAGGAAGGGCGGCAGGTGGTGGCCACCGAGGAGAACCACATCCTTGAGGACATCACCACGGCCCGCCGCGACAGCACGATCTGCGGCTGGGTGAATGTGATCTACGGCTGCAATGAGCGCTGCACGTATTGCGTGGTGCCCTCCGTCCGAGGCAAGGAGCAATCGCGACGGCCCGAGGCGATCCAGCTGGAGATGGAGGGGCTGGCCGCGCGGGGCTTCAAGGAAATCACCCTGCTGGGGCAAAACATCGACGCCTACGGCCGCGACCTGCCCGGGATCACCCCTGAGGGCCGCCGCCAGCACACCCTCACCGACCTGCTTCAGCGTGTGCACTCCGTGGAGGGGATCGAGCGGATCCGCTTCGCGACCAGCCACCCGCGCTATTTCACCGAGCGGTTGATCGAAGCCTGCGCCGCTCTGCCTAAGGTGTGCGAACACTTCCACATCCCGGTCCAGAGCGGCGACGACGCCGTGCTCAAGGCCATGGCCCGGGGCTACACCGTGGATCGCTACCGCCGCATCATCGAGGGCATCCGCACCCGCATGCCCGACGCGGCGATCAGCGCCGACGTGATCGTGGGGTTTCCCGGGGAAGCCGATGCCCAGTTCCGTCGCACCCTCGCCCTGGTGGAGGAGATCGGCTTTGATCAGGTGAACACGGCGGCCTACTCCCCCCGCCCGAACACCCCCGCCGCCCAATGGCCCCAACAGTTGAGCGAGGAGGTGAAGGTGGAGCGGCTCCGGGAACTCAACGCCCTGGTGGAGCGCAAGGCCAAGGAGCGCAACGCTCGCTATTTCGGCCGTGTTGAGGAGATCCTCGTGGAGGGCCTCAATCCGAAGGACACCGACCAGGTGATGGGCCGCACCCGCACCAATCGCCTCACCTTCTTCCCCGCCAGCGATGGACGAGGCGGCCACCACCGCCCAGGAGATCTGGTGCGGGTGCGCATCGACGCGGTGCGCGCCTTCTCCCTTGGCGCGCAACCGCTCGCCCCAGAAGAGAGCCCTTAAGCTTTCGCGAATCTTGCCTCTCCCAGGCGTTGCATGGGCCCTCCGCGCAATCACCACCAGGAGCTACTGGTCATGCCCGACGATGGCGCGGGCGCGGTGATCGAGCTGATCAATCGCGCCAACCGGGAGCTGCTCCTCAAGCAATTCAAGCTGCAGTCGGAGCTGGTGATGGAAGCCCTGCGGCGCGCCAAGGAGCGGGGAGTGGAGGTGCGGGTGATGCTCAACCCTCACACCTCCGGGGGGGATCGATGGAACGATGAGCCCTTTGCCCGCTTGCGGGATTGGGGCATCACCACCGCTTGGACCAGTGAGTCGTTTCCGGTCACCCATGAGAAATCCATGCTGATCGACGGGGAGGCCGTGTTGATTTCCACCTTCAATTTTGCCGATAAATACTTCAACGAAACCCGCGACTACGGCGTGATCAGCCGCAATCGGGATGTTGTCGCCCAGGTGCGCGCAGGCTTTGAGGCCGATTGGCGGCGCACGTTTTTTTCACCCGATCTCAGCGTTGGTCTGGTGTGGAGCAGCGCCCACAGCCGGGGCCAGATGGCCCGCCTGATCGACTCGGCCCAGCGCACCCTCTGGATTCAGCACCCCAAATTTGTGGACGCGGTGATCCTGGAGCGCATCGTTTGCGCCCGGGAACGGGGGGTGAAGGTGCGCGTGCTCTGCGGCGGCAAGCATGGCATCAGCGACTGGGACATCTACGACACCTTCTCCTCCCTCAGGGTGATGCGGCGTTTCGGGGTGAAGGTGCGGCGCCAGAAGCATCTCAAGTTGCACGCCAAGCTCATCCTCATGGATGGCGCCTATGCCCAGACCGGCTCGATGAACATCGACCGCAGCGCCTTTGATCTGCGTCGCGAACTGGGCATCGAGAGTGACGCGCCGGAGGTGGTTGAGCGGTTGAAAGCCACATTCAAGGCCGACTGGAACGCCGCCGAGGCTTACGCGGCCCCCGATCCCCTCGACCCCACCTTCCATGAGGAGGGGGAATTGCCCCCCGATCCCCACTTCGTGCATGACTGATCGAGCGGCGGCCCCGGCGCCCACCCTGCCCCAGCTGTTCGCGGGGTTGTTGTCGGTAGCCCTCTCCTCCTTTGGCGGAGGGCTCTCGGTGTGGAGTCAGCGCATCCTCGTGGAGCGACGAGGCTGGATGAGCAACGACGCCTTCCTCACCGGCCTCACCTTGGCTCGCCTGCTCCCGGGGCCCAATCAGATCAACCTGGCGGTGTATGTGGGGGCCTACCTCCGCGGTCCGCGGGGGGCGCTGGTGGCCCTCGCCGGCATGCTCCTGGTGCCTTTCAGCCTGTTGATGGGGGTGGGGGCGCTGTACTTCCAGCTTCATGGCATGCCCCTGGTGGATCGGGTGCTGGCCGGGATGGTGGCCGTGGCCGCCGGGCTGGCCCTGTCGATGGGATTCAAGATCCTGCCCACCTACCGCGCCGACCCCGTGGGACTGGCCCTCGCCGCCGGGATGTTCATCGCGATGGAGCTCTTCCGCGTCCGGCTTGTGCCCCTGCTGCTGGTGGTGTCCCCCTTGGCCATGCTCTGGTACTGGCCCGGGGAGGAGGAGGAGGAGGAGGAGAGCCGGCCGTGACGCTCGCTGGAGGTTTGGGGCTGGGACTGGAGGTGGTCTTCGGGGCGGCGGGCTCCTGCGAGCCGGCCCCGCTCACCCACCTGGGCCAGCTGCTCCAGGTGATGGGCACGTTTCTGGGGTTGTCCCTCTTCTCCATCGGAGGCGGCAACACCCTGCTCACGGAATATCACCACCTCAGCGTCGAGCGGTTCTGCTGGCTCACCACCCAGCAGTTCAATGATCTCTACGCCCTGGCGGAGGCGGCCCCAGGCCCGAGCTCCATGTTGGTGGGTCTTTTGGGGATGGGCGCGGCCTGGCGGGATGGCCCGCTCTGGGCTCTGCTGACGGGTGTGCTGGCCGAAGTGGCCCTCTTGCTGCCCTCCACCCTGCTGGTGGTGACCGTGTGCCTCAGTTGGAATCGGTTTCGCCAGTCGCCCTGGCGGTTGGCCTTTGAGCGGGCCATGGGCCCCATCACCCTGGGGGTGCTCTTCGCGGTTGGGGTGCGCATCCTTCGACTCTCCGACACCAATCCGGCCGGAGCGGCGGTGTCGTTGATCGTCTGCGTCCTGGTGCTCACCACCCGCCTGTCTCCCCTGTGGATGATGGCCGCGGCCGGACTGCTGGGGGGGCTTGGCGTGATTCAGCGCTGAACCTTGCCCGGGGCCCCTGGTGCTCCTTCCCATCACTGATACCGTTTGCGCACCGCCCCTCGCCAGCCGCCATGCCCGATGCTCCTTCCTCCACCCTGGTTGGCCTGGTGTTCGGGGGAGCCTCCGGTGAACACGCGGTCTCCATCCGCTCAGCGCAAACGGTGTTGGCGGGGCTGCGCGACGAGGCGAATGCCCAGCGCTACAAGACGCTGTGCTTCTACATCGATCGTTTGGGACGCTGGTGGCCACCGGACATCGCCGAAGCGGTGCTGGCGCGGGGGGCCGCCCCAGAGACGGGGGATCCGCCCTCGTCCTCAGCCCGCCCAGGCTTCCAGGGATTTCCGGAAGGAGCCCTGGAGGTGGACGTGTGGTTCCCGGTGCTTCATGGCCCCAACGGGGAGGACGGCACGATCCAGGGACTCTTCACCCTGATGGGGGTTCCCTTTGTGGGCTCCGGCGTGCTGGGGTCGGCCGTGGGGATGGACAAACAGGCCATGAAGGCGGCCTTCGCCTCCGCCGGCCTGCCCCAGGTGCCCTACCTCAACCTTTCGCGGGGCGAGCTGACCCTGGCCGATGGTCAGGGCCCCCCGGAAGCGTTGCTCGAGCGCATTGAGGGGACGTTGGGCTACCCGTGCTTTGTCAAACCGGCCAACCTTGGCTCTTCGGTGGGCATCAGCAAGGCCATCGACCGGCCCACCCTTCTGGAGGGACTGCGCACGGCCGCGGCGTTGGACCCGAGGCTGGTGGTGGAACGGGGAGTGGTCGCCCGCGAACTGGAATGTGCCGTTCTCGGGCCTCCGGGGTCGTTGCGGGCCTCGGTGCTCGGGGAAATCCGCTTTGACGCGGATTGGTACGACTACGAGGCCAAGTACAGCGAGGGTCGCAGCCACACCCTGATTCCCGCCCCCGTGTCCGAGGAGACGCAAACCAGGGCTCGCGCCATGGCGGTGGCCGCCTGCGAGGCGGTGGGAGCCTCAGGCCTGGCCCGGGTGGATTTCTTTTTCAGCGAGGCGGATCAAGACCTCTGGCTCAATGAGATCAACACCCTGCCCGGGTTCACCAGTCAGAGCATGTATCCCATGCTCTGGGCCGCCAGTGGGGTCCCCCTGACAGAGCTTCTCCACCATTTGCTGGAGAACGCGAGAGAATCCGCGAAGTTTGCGCGGTACGCGGCATAAGGCGATGGGTCAAGGACTCCTTTGGTTGCCCCTGTTACTGATCTTCGTTCTGCTGACCGGTCTTGGCTGGCTGGAGCGCCGACGCCAGCGTCTCTTTCGAGACTGGGCCAAAGACGCCGAGCTGGCCAAGCTCGACGCCGCGGGGGCGGCGCGCCTGGTGGATGGCGTGCTGAGCTGGGCCACCTTTGAGGCCGGCAATTTCCGCGAGCTGGATTCTTTTGAGATCAAACAGCTGGAACTCACCGAACTGCTCTCCCTGGGCTCCGGGGAGGCTCCCCTGACGGACGAGAGCCAGGGCGCTTGCCGACTGCGGCTGGTGGGAGCGGGCTTGCGGAAGGATCTTCCTTTCAGTGACGCCGAGCGCGCCCGGCGTTGGATGAACGAACTGATGGCCCGCGCCCGATGCGAACTGTGACGCGCCGATCCTCCCCCCCCACCCCGTCCACCCTTCCTGGAGTCGAACGGCGCCGCCAGCTGCGCCAGCAACGCCGCTTCGAGCGCCTGCGGGATGTCTGGCGGTTGCTTGTGTACGCCGGGCTCGCCACGGGACTCGGCTATGTCCTCCTGCGACAGGGCTGGATGCTCCAGGGGCCAGCTCAGGTGGAGGTGAGCGGCAGCCAGCTGGTGAGCCGGGACCAGGTGATCGAGGCGGCTCGCTTGCGCTTCCCCCAACCTCTTCTCGCCCTCCAACCCCGCCTGGTGAGCAACGCCCTGGCCAATTCCCTCCCGGTGGAGCGGGTGCGGGTGACCCGACTCATGCTGCCGCCGCGCCTGCGGGTGGAGCTGGTGGATCGGGAGGCGGTGGCCCGTGCCCAACGCCGGGGGACCAACGGGCTGGAATCGGGGTTTGTGGATCGCACAGGTCGGTGGATCAACGCCGACGGCCGGTCGCGGGTGCGGCTGGTGGGGCGGACATCGATCCAGGTGATCGGTTGGAACGAGCGGCACCGCCCAGTCCTGGGCAAGGTGTTGGCGAGCCGGGAGCTGATCGGTTCGGGGTTGCGGGAGATTCGCTTCGAGCCTGATGGCACCCTGTGGCTCACCACCAAGGAACTCGGTCCATTACGCCTGGGTCCCGAGGACTCCCAACTGGATCGGCGGCTGGAGGTGGTGGCCCACCTCAACCGCAACCTCCCCGGGCGCCTCCAAGGTCAGCGTCCCTTCAGCATCGACTTGACCGACCCCGAACAGCCGGAACTTAATCTTCAGGGCACGAGCGCGACCACCGCCAATGGTCCTTCTTCTTGGGCCCGCCCCCCCTCCAGACCCCACCCCTAGGCTCTGCAAGCCATTCCACACAAGGGATTGCGTGGGAAGACGATCCGGGTGAAGGTGTTTTCTCCCGTGACAGACGGGTACCTCTTCTGAAGACATAATGCAGCCACCCAGCAACGGCACCACCCCTCCCGAGGCCACTCCCGCGCCATCGCGGCCAGCGATGATGCCAGCGGCCGGTGGTGTCTTGCCACGCGACCTCCGCTCACCGACATCGTTTCCGCAAGCTTCCCTTCAGATGAGCCAGACCCCGTCGACCGCCAGTGGGATCATTCCGAGCCAAACGGCACGCATCGAGGTGATCGGCGTGGGAGGAGGGGGCAGCAACGCGGTGAATCGCATGATTGCCTCAGATCTGCTGGGGGTGGGCTACTGGGTGTTGAACACCGACGCCCAGGCTCTGCTGCAATCCGCCGCACCCCAACGCATTCAGCTGGGCCAAGCCCTCACCAGTGGTCTGGGGGCGGGAGGCAACCCCCTCATTGGTCAAAAGGCGGCGGAGGAATCCCGGGCGGACTTGCAAAAATCTGTGGAAGGGGCGGACATGGTGTTCATCGCCGCGGGCATGGGCGGTGGCACTGGCACCGGCGCGGCGCCGATCCTGGCGGAGGTGGCCAAGGATTGCGGAGCTCTCACGGTGGGCATCGTCACCAAGCCCTTCGGGTTTGAGGGGAGGAAGCGCCTGCGCCAGGCCGAGCAGGGCATCGCCCAGCTGGCGGAGCATGTGGACACGCTCATCGTGATTCCCAACGATCGTCTGCGCGACGCCATCGCCGGCGCTCCCCTGCAGGAAGCCTTCCGCACCGCGGATGATGTGCTGCGGATGGCGGTGAAAGGCATCACCGAAATCATCACCAAGGCGGGCCTGGTGAATGTCGATTTCGCGGATGTGCGCTCGGTGATGGCCGACGCGGGCACGGCTCTGCTCGGCATTGGCGTGGGCTCGGGTCGCTCCCGGGCCAGTGAGGCGGCCCAAGCCGCCATGAGCAGCCCCTTGCTGGAGTCGGCCCGGATTGATGGGGCCAAGGGCTGCATCATCAACATTTCCGGTGGTCGTGACATGACCCTGGAAGACATGACCACCGCCTCAGAGGTGATCTACGACGTGGTGGATCCAGACGCCAACATCATTGTTGGGGCGGTGGTGGATGAGCAGCTGGAAGGGGAGATCCACGTCACCGTGATCGCCACGGGCTTTGAAAGTGGCGGAACCTATCGCCCGCAGAAAGCGGTCACCACGTTCAGTCCCGCCTACGAAAGTCCCGCCCAACCGGAACGGGGCGCCAAAATTCCTCCCTTCCTGATCAACCGACAGGCCCGTCTCGACGGGGAGGGGTGACCCGGAGACCACGCCTGCCAAGAGCATCCCGTGTGGCTGCTACCTTCCGGTCCTGACCAGATTTGGGCGTCTGGGCCGCGTAGGTCCGGGCCAGCCAAATCATACCCTTCTCCCCAATAGGCTTGGCCCTGTGCTTGTTTCCCCACTTGCCCCAACGCCCTAGCGACCTTCTCCTTCGTAAACAGGCGGGTCTGCCCATCACGATCCTCACGGCCTGGGATGCCCTCTCGGCGGCCATCGTGAGCGAGGCGGGCGCCGACGCGGTGCTGGTCGGGGATTCGCTCGCCATGACCGCCCTCGGCCATGCCACCACCCTGCCGGTGACCCTCGACGAGATGCTCCATCACTGCCGTGCGGTGGGCCGGGGATTGCGTCGGGTCGGCGGGGAGGAGCCCCTGGTGATCTGCGATTTGCCGTTCCTCAGCTACCAATGCGGCCTGGATGACGCCATGGCGGCGGCGGGCAAGGTGTTGAAAGACAGTCCGGCGGCGGCGGTGAAACTGGAGGGAGCGGAGCCGGAAACCCTCGCCGCCATCGACCGCATGGTGCGCATGGGAATCCCGGTAATGGGCCATCTGGGCCTGACGCCCCAATCGGTCCATCGCCTTGGCCTCCGCAGGCAAGCCACCGATCCGGTTGCCCAGAAGCGGTTGCGAGAACAGGCCCTGGCCCTGGAGGCCAGGGGTTGTTTCGCCCTGGTGGTGGAGCACATTCCCGACCCGCTCGCCGCGGAGATCACGGACCGCCTCACCATTCCCGTGATTGGCATCGGCGCCGGAGACCGTTGTGACGGGCAGGTGCGGGTCACGGCGGATTTGCTGGGATTCACGGATCGACAGCCACCGTTTGCCCCGCCCCTGCTGGATGGGAGGGGATTGGCGGTGGAGGCCCTGCGGACATGGATGCGTCAGCGGCCCACACCCGCGCCGCGGGTTGCCGCTCCCACCAGGCCAGAACGTCCCGCAACACCGAGTTGCTAAGGGCCAGCCCCCCCGGATCGGTGAGGCGCCAGCGCCCGCCCTCAACGCGCAACCAGCCCCCTTCCAGCCAGGACGAGAGGCTGGCCTTAAGGCTGGCCAGCTCGCCAGGGCCCAGGCCATGTTCCGCCAGCAGCCGTTCCATCGCCACCCCCTCCCGACGCCGCAGCCCCACCATCACCCGTTCATCGAGGGGGAAGGGACAGGGGCTCTCGGGGGGGGCTGGCACCTCCTCTTCCAGCCAGCGGAGATAGGCCTCCCGGGTTCGTGGCCTGGCGATCCGACGGCCAAAGGGGGCCGCCGTGGCCCCCATCCCAAAGCCCCACCAACGGGCTCCACTCCAATACACCCGGTTGTGGCGGCTGGCGTGGCCTGGAAGGGCGTAGTTGGAGATCTCATAGCGGCCATAGCCGGCGGCCTCCAAGCGAGCGGCTGTGAGATCCATCAGGTCGGCGGCCAGATCGTTGTCTGGCAGCTCCAGCTGTCCCCGCTCCAGCCTTCGGGCAAAGACGGTTCCGGGTTCCACGCTCAGGTCGTACACCGACAGGTGGGGAGGCCTCAGCTGGAGGGCCCCCTCCAGCTGCCGCCGCCAGTGGGAGAGCGCGGCCTCCCGGGAAGCCAACCCGGGGCGCCCGGGCAGGGCGGGCGTGCCTTGCAGCAGATCCAGGCTCCAGCTCCGCAACTCCCTCCTCCGGCGGGCCTGACTGAGCCAGCCCGCCGCCTCCAGCAGATGGTGGCGGCGATGGTGACGCCCCAGCCCCTCCAGCACGGCGTCATCCAAGCTCTGCCCGCCCAGGCTCACCCGGTTGACGCCGCCTCGCAGGAGAGCCCGGAGACGGGCTTCATCAAAGGTGGCCGGATCCATCTCCAAGGTGATCTCCGCCCCCTGGGCGATGCCGTAGCGCCGCCCCAACGCCTCCAGGAGATCCTCCACCTGCTGGGCGGTGAGCAAGGAGGGAGTGCCCCCCCCGAAATACACCGTGGAGAGAGGGGGGCCATCGGGGCTGGCGGCGATTTCGCGATGGAGCCACTCCAAATAGCGGGCGATCCCGGCGCTGTGGCCGCCATCGGCCTTGTCGCCCAGGGGAACGATGGTGAAATCACAATAAAAACACCGCCGCAAACAGAAAGGGATGTGCAAATAGGCGGCCCTGGGGGGAGCAAGCGTCACGAGCGGTTACCCCTTCCTCGCAAAACGACAAAGATCAGGCATGCTTCGGGGCTGATGCGAAAGGCGGCCACGCATCGTCGCCATGGTGGACGTTCTCATCCTGCTGCTGTTTCTTCTTTCCGGGGCCGCCACCGGCTGGCTCGGGGTGGATCTGTTGCCCGAGCGCCTGCTGACGCAGGTCACCAACATGGAAGGCCTGCGGTGGGTGCTGGGGGGCTTCGGGGCCTTCTTTGGCTTGCTGGCGGGGTTTTTCTTTCAGCAACTGCGGCGGCGGCTCATGCGGCAGGTGCGGAGCATGCCCACCGATCTGCTCATCAGCCGGGCCGTGGGGTTGATCCTGGGCCTGCTGGTGGCCAATCTCCTGCTGGCTCCCATCCTGTTGCTGCCCCTCCCCTGGGAGGTGGTGCTGGTCAAGCCCCTGGCCGCGGTGCTGAGCAATGTGTTTTTCGGGGTGCTTGGGTACAACCTGGCCGAGGTGCACGGACGGACCCTGCTGCGCCTCTTCAATCCCTCCAGCACCGAAGCCCTGCTCGTGGCTGAGGGGGTGCTCCAGCCCGCCTCGGCCAAGATCCTCGACACCAGCGTGATCATCGACGGGCGAATCGAGGGTCTGCTGGGATCCGGCCTGATGGAGGGTCAGGTGATCGTGGCCCAGGTGGTGATCGATGAGCTGCAGGCTCTGGCGGATTCCAGCAACGCTGAAAAGCGTGGAAAGGGCAGGCGCGGGCTGAAGTTGCTGGGCAGCTTGCGGGAGAAGTATGGCCGGAGGATGGTGATCAACAGCACCCGATACGACGGCAACGGAGTGGATGAGAAGCTCCTCAAGCTCACGGGCGACACGGGCGGCACCCTGCTCACGGCGGATTTCAACCTCGCCCAAGTGGCTCGGGTGCGGGAGCAACGGGTGGTGAATCTCAGCGAACTGGTGATCGCCCTTCGACCGGAGGTTCAGCCGGGCGACTCGCTGCGGTTGAAGATCGTGCGCGAGGGAAAGGAAGCCGACCAGGGGGTCGGGTATCTGGAGGACGGCACCATGGTGGTGGTGGAGGAGGCCCGCAAGCGCATCGGGGAACGGCTTCTGGTCACCGTCACGGGGGCGCTGCAAACCCCCACCGGCAGGATGGTGTTCGCCCGGCAGGATCGCGGCGGGGATTCGGCGGAGCGGGCCGGGGTCAAGGGTGGTGGAAAACCCGTCGCGTCCCAGGAGCAACCCCCAGCTAGCCCCAGCTAGGGTGCTGATCACTCGCGCATGGTTTGCGGATGACGGTGTCAGCCCCCTACTACGGTGATTCTGCGGTGCTGCGCACGCCCCCACCCGACTTACCCTCCCTGTTGCTGAAGGAGCGCATCGTCTATCTGGGCCTGCCCCTGTTTTCCTCCGACGACGCCAAGCGACAACTGGGAATTGATGTGACGGAGCTGGTCATTGCCCAGTTGCTCTACCTGGAGTTTGACAATCCCGAGAAGCCCATTTATTTCTACATCAACTCCACAGGCACCAGCTGGTATTCAGGGGACGCGATCGGATTTGAAACCGAGGCTTTCGCCATCTGCGACACACTCCGCTATGTGAAACCGCCCGTCCACACGATCTGCATTGGCCAGGCCATGGGCACCGCCGCGATGATTCTCAGCGCGGGCACAAAGGGGCAGCGCGCCGCCCTTCCCCACGCCTCGATCGTGTTGCACCAACCCCGTTCCGGGGCCCGGGGCCAAGCCAGTGACCTGCAAATCAGGGCCAAAGAGGTGTTGCACAACAAGCACACCATGCTGGAAATCCTTGCCGAGAATACGGGCAAATCTGTGGAACAGCTGTCCAAGGATTCGGATCGCATGACCTACCTCACCGCCGAACAGGCCCTGGAGTATGGCCTGATTGATCGGGTGCTCAACAGCCGCAAACAACTGCCTCTTCCCGAGGCCGTCGCCCCGGGGATTGGCTGACCCGCCAGCGCCCCGGGCGGCCCTCCACCTCGCCTGTTCCCATCCACTCTCTCCTGAACACCCATGCCCATCGGCACCCCGAGCGTCCCTTACCGTCTGCCTGGCAGCCAATATGAGCGTTGGGTGGACATTTACACCCGCCTAGGCGTTGAGCGCATTCTCTTTCTGGGGCAGGAAGTGAGTGACGCGGTGGCCAACAGTCTGGTCGCCCAGATGCTGTATCTGGATTCAGACGATAATTCCAAACCGATTTATCTCTACATCAATTCCCCTGGCGGCTCGGTGACGGCGGGCCTGGCGATCTACGACACGATGCAATATGTGAAGTCGGATGTGGTCACCATCTGCGTGGGACTGGCGGCCAGCATGGGGGCTTTCTTGCTGGCGGCGGGCACCAAAGGCAAGCGACTGGCCCTGCCCCACAGTCGCATCATGATCCACCAGCCCCTGGGCGGCACCAGCCAGCGCCAAGCCAGCGACATCGAAATCGAGGCCAGAGAGATCCTGCGGATCAAGGACATGCTCAACCAGTCCATGGCGGACATGACCGGCCAGAGCCTAGAAAAGGTGTCCAAGGATACAGATCGTGACTATTTCCTGAGCGCCGCCGAGGCTGTGGAGTACGGGCTGATCGATCGGGTGATCGCCCATCCGAGCGAGGCCTGACGCGCCCGTAACATGGCTGTTTGCCCCGTCTCCCGTCTGAATGGCCCAGCTTTTTTACGATTCCGACGCTGATCTCAGTCTGCTGAACGGCAAAACGGTGGCCATCATTGGCTATGGCTCCCAGGGCCATGCCCATGCCCTCAACCTCAAAGACAGCGGCATCTCTGTGGTTGTGGGTCTGTACGAGGGGAGCCGCTCCGCCGACAAGGCCCGGGCCGATGGCTTGGAGGTGTTGCCGGTGGCCGAGGCCTGCGCCAAGGCGGATTGGATCATGATCCTGCTCCCGGATGAGGCCCAGAAGGCCGTGTATGAGAAGGAGATCGCCCCTCACCTGGGCCAGGGAAAAGTTTTGAGCTTCGCCCACGGATTCAACATCCGCTTTGGATTGATTGTGCCCCCGGAGGAGGTGGACGTGGTGATGATCGCCCCGAAGGGCCCGGGTCACACCGTGCGCTGGGAATACCAAAACGGCCAGGGCGTCCCCTGCCTCTTCGCCGTGCACCAAGACGCCAGCGGCCAGGCCCGCGCCCTGGCCATGGCCTACGCCAAAGCCATCGGCGGCACCCGGGCCGGCATTTTGGAAACCAACTTCAAAGAGGAAGCTGAAACCGATCTCTTCGGCGAGCAGGCCGTGCTCTGCGGAGGCCTGAGTGAACTGGTGAAGGCCGGATTTGAAACGCTGGTGGAGGCGGGCTATCAGCCGGAACTCGCCTATTTCGAGTGCCTGCACGAAGTGAAATTGATCGTGGACCTCATGGTCAAAGGCGGTTTGACGGCCATGCGCGATTCCATCTCCAACACGGCGGAGTATGGCGATTACGTCAGTGGCCCCCGCCTGATCACCGCCGAAACCAAAGCGGAAATGAAGCGCATCCTCGCCGACATTCAAGATGGCACCTTCGCTCGCAAGTTTGTCGCCGAATGTGAGGCGGGCAAACCCGAGATGACCCGCATCCGCGAGCGCGACAGCCACCATCCCATCGAGGAAGTGGGCAAGGGCCTGCGGTCCATGTTCAGCTGGCTCAAGGCCGGCTGATCCGCCAGACCAACGGATCGAGGCTCCCGGTGCCCACTCCAGCCCTGATGGTGGTGCTGGCCTGCGGGTTGGATCGCGTCGTTGGCGATCCAACCAGCTTTCCCCATCCGGTGCGGGTGATGGGATGGACCATTCAGGCTCTGCGAAACCTCTGCGAGGCCTGGGCGGGGGACATCCCTTGGAAGTTGCGGTTGGGAGGCGGGGCGCTCACCCTTGTGCTGACCCTGGGATCGGGCCTGGCGGGGTGGCTCATCGAGGAGCTAGCCAGAACCTGGCCCGGGCCGGGATCGATCCTGTTGGTGGTGGGGATGGCCAGCGCCCTGGCGGGGCGCTCCTTGGAGCGAGCCGTGCGGGACGTGTCGCGTGCCCTGCCCGACCTCCCGTTGGCCCGCGCCCGCTTGGCCTGGATTGTGGGGCGGGAGGTGGAAGGTCTACCCGAGGCGGAAATTCTCCGCGCCGCCGCGGAAACCACGGCGGAAAATGCCGTGGATGGCCTCTTCGCCCCGTTGTTCTGGATGATGGTGGGCGCGGTTGTGGCGGGTCGCTGGCCGGGCGCACCCGGCCCCCTCGCCCTGGCCTGGATCTTCAAAGCCAGCAGCACCCTGGATTCGATGTTGGGCTATCGCCGGGGGCGACTGCGCTGGCTGGGCACGGCGGGAGCCCGCCTGGATGACGTCTTGACCTGGATTCCGACCCGCCTGGTGGCCCTGACCCTGCCGCTGCTCACCCCCACGCCCTGGAACGCCCTCTCGATGTGGAGGGAGGCGACGCGGCAGGGGGCTTCTGACCCGTCCCCCAACGCGGGGGTGTCCCAGGCGGCCTATGCCCTGGCGGCGCGGGTGCGGTTGGGTGGGGCGAACCGCTACGCCGACGGCTGGCGTGAGAAACCGGTGCTCTGCCCGGAGTTCAGCCCTCCCACGCAAAGAGAGGTGGACACCATGCTTTCACTCACCTGGAAACTCGAGGGAGTTTGGCTGTTGGTCTTTGTGGCGCTCAACCCGCCCTTGGGGGCTGGACTTCAGTAGGCGCCCCTGTCGCGAGGGTTGAGCACCACCATGACCGTGCGGAGAACGATTTTGAGATCCATGGCGAAATTGCGGGTGCGGGCGTAGCGAAGATCCAGACGCACCCTTTGTCGATACGACAGGTTGTTGCGGCCAGACACTTGCCAGAGCCCCGTCATGCCGGGGCGTACCGCCAACACCTCATTCATGTGGTGCCCATAGCGATTGAGTTCAGCTTTCACGATCGGCCTAGGACCAACCACGCTCATCTCTCCGCGGAGAACATTCAAAAATTGAGGAAGCTCATCCAGACTTGAACGACGAAGGAACCGGCCGATCAAGGTGATACGGGGATCATTTTTTAGCTTAAAATCCTTGGAAAATTCATGGTTTAGTTCTGGTGAATTTGCCAGAATAAACGCTAAGATTTTATCGGAATCTTTGCGCATCGTGCGGAATTTGATGCAGCCAAACTTTTTATAGTCGCGACCAATTCTTTGTTGAACATAAAACACCGGTCCCCGTGAGGAGGCTTTCACCAGACAGGCCAGGGCGATGAACACCGGAGCACCCAGCGTGAGAATGGACAACGCAAACACCACATCTCCGGCGCGCTTCACCATCCTGGAGCGCTTCGACTGGAGATTAATCAGCTCAGCGGGAGCCAGAATGCTCGGCCGCGGCGCGACAAGCGTCGCCGCCCGCGCCTGAGCGGGATGGAGGGCCGCGGAGCGGAGGCGAGTTGGACGCGGGCGTGGAGATCGGTTCGAAGATGCCGTCCCTACACTCAGCATCTGACGGGCCCGCGATCAACAAAAAAAATCTACGGAGGCCATCCGCGGAATCCCCCCTCAGGAGGCCACTCATGGCAGAGGCACAGCTCCAGGCAGGGGTGCCCTGAGCTGAAAAGTGCGCCGTTGATGGTTGTGCCAAAGCCCCTCAAGGTGAGCCGTCATCCGCTCACGGAAACGGTCCGGGGAAAACCTTTCGGCCCACTGACGCTGGCCCGCGGCCGGCAGCCGCGCCCAGAGGCGCCGGGATTCGAAGTGCTCCAGCGCCGCCGCGAAGGCTTCGGTGGTTTGGCGCGGAACCAACACACCGGTGGGATGGGTGGTGTCTCCATCCAACGGGCGGACGCTGTCGCAAAATCCCCCCGCCCCGTAGGCGATCACGGGGGCTCCAGCCGCCATGGCCTCCACCGGAGCGATGCCGAAATCCTCCAACCCCGCGTTCACATAGGCCCGGCACCGCTCCAGCCAATCGGTCACCTCGCTCTCGGGGCGACGTCCCAGAAAGCGGATGGTGGGCCCCGCCATGGCCTCCAGGCGGCGGCGTTCGGGCCCGTCTCCGATCACCACCAGGGGCAGTCGGGCCCGATCGCAGGCCCGTACCACCAGGTCGACCCGTTTGTTGGGCACCAGTCGACAGACACTGAGGTAGAAGTCTTCCCGCGGTCGGTGCCAGCGAAAGCGTTCCACCGCCACCGGGGGATGCACCACCGTCGCCCGTCGCCCCCAGTAGCGCCGTATGCGGCTGGCGGTGAAGCGCGAATTGGCGATCAGAGCGTTGGGCCGCTGGGCGCTGAGCGTGTACCACTGCCTCAACCAGTGCAATTGGAGTCGAACCAGGGGGGCCAGCGGCCCCCGTGCCAGGTGGGAGCTGGCCAGATAGGGATGCATTTGATCCCAGGCGTAGCGCACGGGGGTGTGCACATAACTCACATGGAGCTGCTCTGGACTGGTGAGCACCCCTTTGGCCACCAGATGGCTGCTGCTCACCACCAGGGGATAGGCGCTCAGATCGAGCTGCTCGATCGCCAGGGGAAGCAAGGGAAGGTATTGCTGCACATGGCTCACCCCCCAGGGAAGGCGCTGGATGAAGGAGGTGTGAACGTCACGGCCGGCCAACCAGCTCCCCGGCCTGGAGCTTTCCCCATCCACCAGGGCGAAGAGATCGGGAGCGACAGCCCCCCGATGGAGCAAGGCCTCCAGCTCCCTGGCCACCAGCTCCGCTCCGCCCACCGATCGCGGGGTGAACCACTCATGCACCAGGGCGATGGGTTGGGGCAGGGCGGAGGGGGCGCCGCCGGATGGGCGTGTCACGAATACTCTCAGGCGATTGCCCTTCGGGAGGGAGATGCCGAAGCTAGGGCCTGTTGCTGATTGAGCCGACGCACGCGATGGCAATCCGCGAGCTCTTGGAAGATGCCCTCAAGGAGCCCTCCATCGGGATCACCCCTTGCTTTCGCTGGCATGCCACCCCCGTGGGGATCGCGGCGCTGTGGTCGGAAGGGCAGCCTCCCTCCTCCCCTCCCTTTGATGTGGCGTTGAGGGAGGGGTTGCAAGTGGGGCTGGATTTGAGTCGGGAGGAGCGGGAGTTTCACCAGGTGAAATCGGGCCTGGTGCTGCTGTTCCATTCCTGAACCCCCGGCCCCCGCCGGCCCCTCCCCACTCCCTAGGCTCCCCGGTCATGGAGCCTTGCCAGGTCGTTCTCTTCAAGCGAGATCTGCGGGTGACCGACCACCGGCCCCTGGTCGAGGCCGCGCGGCGGGGGCCGGTGGTGCCCTTGGTGGTGGTGGAACCGGGACTCTGGGCCCAAGCCGACGCCTCGGCCCGCCAGTGGGCCTTCGCCCAGGAGTCGCTTCTGGAGCTCCGGGAGGATCTGGCCGCCCTGGGCGCGCCCCTGGTGGCGCGGGTGGGGGAGGTGATCGGCGTGCTGACCGAGCTGGGGGGCCACATCCCCATCGCCGGCCTCTGGAGCCATGAGGAAACCGGGAATGGCTGGACCTACGCCCGCGACCGGAAGCTGGCGGTCTGGTGCCGAAGCCAGGGGATTCCCTGGCGCCAGTTTCCCCAGTCCGGGGTGGTGAGGGGCCTGAAGGAACGAGATGGCTGGGCCCGGCGCTGGGAGGAGCGGATGGGCCAGGAGCCCCTGGCGGCCCCGGCCCGGCTGGAGTTCCCCCGCGACCTCGCCTTGGAGCCGCTTCCGGCCAAGGGCCTGCCCACGGCGGAGGATCTGGGGCTGCCACTGGATCCCTGCCCCAACCGCCAACGGGGGGGCCGTCAGGCCGGCCTGAGGTTGCTGGAGAGCTTTTTGAACGACCGGGGCCGCGGGTACGTGAAAGGGTTGTCGAGTCCCCTGACGGCGCCCACCGCCTGCTCCCGGTTGTCTCCCCATCTGGCGTTCGGCACCCTCTCCTTGCGGGAGGTGGTGCGGGCGAGTCGGCGCCTGGGTGGGCCCAAGGCCTTTGAGGAGCGACTGCACTGGCGTTGCCACTTCATCCAGAAGCTGGAGAGCGAGCCGGAGCTGGAGTTTCGCGAGGCGCACCCCGCCTATCGGGGCCTGCGGCAAACCGATCCCGAGCTGCTGGCGGCCTGGAGCGAGGGCCGCACGGGTCTGCCTTTTGTGGATGCCTGTCAGCGGGCCCTCCAGGCGGAGGGGTGGATCAATTTCCGCATGCGGGCCCTGCTGATGGCGGTGGCCAGCTATCACCTCTGGATCGACTGGCGCGACAGCGGCCTCGTGCTGGCCAGGCGGTTTGTGGATTACGAACCCGGCATCCACTGGAACCAATGCCAGATGCAAGCCGGCACCACGGGAATCAACACTGTGCGTGTCTACAACCCGGTGAAGCAGGGATTGGATCACGATCCCGCCGGAGAGTTCGTGCGGCGCTGGGTTCCGGAACTGAGGGGCGTGCCCCTCACCCATCTCCACACCCCCTGGACCATGGACGCCGCGGAGCGGACGGCCGCCGGCTGTGAGTTGGGGGTGCACTATCCCGCCCCCCTCGTCGACCATCTGAAGGCGGCCCGGGCGGCCCGGGAGCGGGTGTGGGGGGTGCGAAAGGAAGCGGGTTTTCGGGAACGGGCTGAGGCCATCCAGGAACGCCACGGCTCACGCCGCTCCGGCCTGACCACGCCCCGGGCGGGAGTCGCCCGCCGGTCGCGGCGCCGGGAGAGCCCGGGGCAGCTCAGCCTGTTTGAGTTGGCTGGCGGCTAAGGATCCACACCACGGAGCCCTCAGGTGGTTCTTGTAGTTTGAACGCCAACCACGCCGGTCGATGCCTGTGATTCCGCCCATCTCGACGGCGGTGAGCCCCCACCAGCTCGAGGTCACCGAAACCCTGCTGCAGGTGGGTTGTTTTGTGGTGATTTTCATCGCGGCCCGCGCCATCTCCGAGCTCACGGTGCGTCTGAAGCTGCCCACCATCCTTGGAGAGCTGGTGGCTGGGGTGCTGGTGGGCGCCTCTGGGCTTCATCTGATCGTGCCCCCGGATGTGCAGGCCCAGGTCAGCGACGGAGCGGTGGGCCTGGTGGGCTCCCTGGCGGGGATCGCCCCGGAGGCGGTACGGGAGGTGTACACCCGCACCTTCCCCAACCTGGAGGCCATTTCCGAGATCGGGCTCTTCGCCCTGCTGTTTCTCACGGGCCTGGAAAGCGAGCTCGATGAATTGGTGGCGGTGGGTGGGCAGGCCACGACGGTGGCCTTCACCGGCGTGGTGTTGCCCTTCGCCATGGGCACCGCGGGCCTGTTCTATTTGTTTCATGTGCCCCTGATCCCGGCGGTGTTCGCCGGGGCGGCCATGACCGCCACCTCCATCGGCATCACCGCCAGCGTGTTCGGGGAATTGCGCTGGCTGAAGCGCCGAGAGGGCCAGATCGTGATTGGCGCGGCCGTGCTGGATGACATCCTCGGCATCGTGATCCTGGCGGTGGTGGTGGCCATGGTGGGGGGCGGTTCCATCAACGTGGGGCCCCTGTTGAGGCTTTGCGGCGCGGCGGTGGCCTTCGTGGCGGTGGCCCTGGTGTTGAGCCGCACCGCGGCTCCTCTTTTTGACTGGGTGGTGGATCGGCTGAGGGCCCCGGGGGATGTGGCGGTGGCCAGCTTCCTGGTGCTCACCCTGTGCTGCTTCACCGCCCAGGCCATTGGCCTGGAGGCGGCCCTGGGGGCCTTCGCCGCCGGACTGATCCTGAGCGCCTCCAGGCACACCGCGGACATCGAAAAGGCGGTGAAACCCCTGGTGGCCCTTTTTGCCACGGTGTTTTTCGTGCTGATCGGCACCGGCATGGATCTGTCCGTGCTCAACCCCTTCAACCCGGCCAACCAGGAGGGATTGATCGTCGCGGGGTTTCTGCTCGCGGTGGCGATCGCCGGCAAGGTGGCCGCCGGTTGGAGCTATCTCAGCCAGGAACCCACCAGCCGTTTGGTGGTGGGGCTGGGGATGATGCCGCGAGGGGAGGTGGGCCTGATCTTTCTCGGCTTGGGGAGCCAGGCCGGCATCCTTACCCCCGCCCTGGAGGCGGCGATCCTGCTCATGGTGATTGGCACCACGTTTCTGGCACCGATCCTGTTGCGGCTGGTGATCGGCAATGAGCTGACCTCGGTGAAAGCCTCCGCCTAGGGCCACCAACGCCGTCGAGCGGGGCGCTCATGACGACCATCACAGAGGGGGTAGCGCCGAGACCGACCGCAGCGGCAGAGCCAAACGGTGGAGGGGGTGTCGAGGCGCAACTCATAGGCCACCCGTCCCGTTCCCAAGTGGGCTCCGTCGCAAAACCAGCCATGGCGCGAGCGAGCACAGGCACAGAGAGAGTGCACCCCCGCTGGCAGATCGAGGGGCTCTGGCGAGGCTTCGGAACTGGTGTTCTCCATCGTGGCGCACGCACCGCTTACTCCATCTTGGGCCGGAACGGGGCGGCGTAAGCGTAGCTTTCGCCAATGCCGGCAATCAGGGAGTTGAATCGATCGCGTATTGACCATTTCATCCGCGCGGCATACGCTCTTTTCAACATAATTTTTCCCTGGATCACCATGACCGTGCCGCCCCCAAAAATCGACCCCTTCTTGGGCGCCGATCCACCGGATTTGCTCCCTCTCCCCGGCAAAGTGATTCCCTGGTATCAGCTGTTTCGCCGTCCGCAAATCGTTCAATCGCTGGAGGCGGTGCAGGATCTCATCGCCGTGTCCCTGTGCATGGGCCTGTTCTGTGTGATGGCCCTCCAGCTGAAGGCGATTTTTTCCACCTTGTTTTCCACTCCCCAGTTTCACGCCATCACGGCGGACATCCTGTTTATTTTGATTTTGGTTGAGCTGTTTCGGCTGCTCATCATTTATCTCCAGGAACAACGGGTTTCGATTGGCGTTTCCGTGGAAATCGCCATTGTTTCAGTCCTGCGTGAGGTGATTGTCAAAGGGGTGCTGGAAACCGACTGGCAACAGATTTTCGCGGTGTGCTTGTTTCTGGCCACGGCGGCCTTGCTGATGGTGGTGCGGGTGTGGCTGCCGCCCACGTTTGAGGGGGTCGACCCGGAGGGACAGGTTTCCGCTCGCATCCGTCTCCGCGCGCCCTTCACGCCCCCATCCTCATCCCCCCACTGATTCCCGCGCGTCGCGGTACGCTCAAGCCATCCCGCGCGGCTGATTGAGCGTGTGAAGCGCTCCTGTCACGGTGGACACTCGGGCCGCGGCCGAACGGCAACAGGCCAGGTGATTTTGGCCCTCTTGGAAATGCCCAACACCGGCAAGTCCACCCTCTATAACGCGCTCACCGGCGGCAATGCCCAGATTGCCAACTGGCCCGGGCTCACCATGGATCTGGAGAGGGGGGCCTTGCCCGCCGATCGCCAGGGTACGCCTTATGAATTGGTGGATTTGCCGGGGATCCACGACCTGTCCGGCAGCAGTGAAGATGAGGCGCTGGTGCAGCGGTTTCTGCGCCAGAGGCCCCCTGATGTGGTGCTGGTTGTTCTCAACGCCAGCCAGATCGCCAGCCAGCTGAGGCTGTTGCCGCGGATTCAAGCCCTCGGGCTGCCGGTGGTGGTGGCGTTGAACATGAGTGATGAGGCACGGCGTTTCGGCATCCAGATCGACCATGGAGGCCTTGATTCAAGCGCTCCATCGCCTGGGGGAAGCGCTGGATGAGGAAGGCGGGCCAGGCGAGAGTTCACCTCCAGAGGAAGGGCAAGCCCTGGAAGCCCGCCAGCGGGATCTGGTGGCGCGGTTTGTGCGGTTGCCAGAGGGCGCCATCCGCCGCCGCTCCCGGTCGGTCGACCGGGTCCTGCTCCACCCCCTGGTGGGGGTGTTTTTCCAGCGGCCCTGGTGGGCGCCGGGGCTGGTGTTGTTTGGCTTTTATGTGCTGAGTTTCGCGGCGGCGATCATCACGGGGCTGGTGTTCAAGCGGGTCTATCCCAGCCAGGAGGCCTTTGTGCTGGAGTTACCGCCCTATCGATCCCCCAGCCTGAAGACCGTGGTGCGGAGAGGCTGGACCTCCATGCTGAATTTTTTTGTCACCACCCGGGTGTTCATCATCTTTGGCGCCACGGCGATCTGGCTTCTCACCCATCTGCCCCCCGGAGCGGCGGAGGCCGGTCGGCAAACCCTGGCGGGGGGAATCGGCACCAAGTTGCACCCCCTGCTGGGGCCCGTGGGGTTGAATCCCGATCTGAGCGTGTCGTTGTTTTTCGGGTTCATCGCCAAGGAGATCCTGCTGGGGGCCTTGGCGGTGATCTATCGCACGTCCGAAACCCACTTGGCTGGGAGCGTGCGAGCGGCGATCACCCCCCTGCAAGCCCTCAGTTACATGACTTTCGTGCTGCTTTACACCCCATGCCTGGGCAGGATCGCGGCCCAGCTGAAGGAGTCGAAAAGCCGGGGATTTGCCCTCACGTCCCTGGGGTGGTCGCTAGGACTGGCCTGGCTGATGGCGTTTTTGGTGTACCAGGGGGGCCTGCTCATCCAATCCCTGGTCTGAGGCGCCAGGGCTCCTGGGAGCTGGCCGCCGGTTCAACGGCCTTGTCCCCCCAGCGGTTGTCGCCTCTGGGTTGGCCATCCCCTAGGGCGTGGGATGAATGATGGCCACGGTCATGTCGTGGGCCTGGTCTTGGCGAAGCATGAACTCGAGCATGCCGCGGGCCAGATGGAGAATGCCCCCCGGGAATCCGCGGCGAATCACCTCCAGCTCGCTGCCGGGCTTGATGCCCATGGAATGGAGGCGCCGCTCCAGGGCGGGGTGGCTAGGGAGGGAGAGGATCCGCACCCGTTGACCGTTGGGGGCCGCGCTTAGGGGCATGCCACTCAGGAAAGATCCGTTTATCATAAAAATGCTTTCTAGGGTTAGATCCGCCCGGGCATTCCGGCGAGACTGGCCATGTGCTTTTTGTCACCTCACCATGTTTCCCTTGCGTGCCCTGCTTGGTGCCTTCCTCCTGGGGGCTGGCACCCTGGTGGGCGCCGCCGCGAAGGCGCAGTATTCCCCCAACTGCGAACGCAACGGCAGGCGCGACTACTGCGCTGTCACCTTTGCCTCTGCAACACCCTCACCGGGGAAGGAGTGGTTTGATGATGTGACCTTTGCCGACCACAGCGTCTATGGGGTGATGCGCAACGAAAGCTCCTGCAAAAAAGCTTCAGAGAAGGTGAGAACCTGCAACGCGAAAATCAAAGATCGTTCGAGCGCGAAGCCCATTCCCGCCTACTACCGTGGCACCTATTACGAAGGCGGTTACAAACATGAATACGTGGGCAAAGGGATCCACATCACGTATTATTTTTTGGATTAGGATTTTCTTCTGATTCTATGGCTGGGCTGCCACGGTGGTGAGGCGGCCGGCACGCTCATCCCAAAGAATGTAGGCAAAGCAGGAGGGAATGTCACGCAGGCGGAGGCGCTTGACGCCCTTGAGGAGTTCGGCGTTGCGCCGCTGGCAGGCCTGAAGCCGGTAGTTGGGGATGGCCTCACAGAGGTGGTGGATCGCGTGGCAGCCGATATCGGCGGAAAACCAGTTGAGGAGGCCGGGCAGCTGGAGGTCGCTGGTGCCCTCCATCGCCCCCTCCATGGCCGTCCAATCCGCCGTGGCATGGGCATAGGACCCGGGAAAGTTGTGCTGCACAAAAAAGATGCAAATGAAGATCGCCGCGCCAAAGGCCATCACCGGGGTGTAGATCAGCCAGAAGGGGCCTGCCCCCAGCAGCGACGCCATGGCGATCCAGCTGGCCACCACCGCCAGGTTGTTGAGCGCGAGATCGCGAAATTCCTCGGGGCTGTGCCACCAGGAGGTGGGGTGGCTGGCCAAGATGGCGTTCCAGGACGTGCCGGGAGCTTGGCGGAGGGTGGTGAGGGCGTGGGGGATCAACCCCGCCAAACCAGCCAGCAGCTCCACGCGGGGCTTGACCACCAAATAGAAAAATCCTCCAGGAATGAGCATCAAGGGATGGCGCAACCAGCGGTAAAGCAGCCTGTCGCGGGCGTTGAGGGAGTGGTACACCTCGGTGCTCACCAGAGCGGATGGGCCCTTGTACTTCTCCCAGTTGCCATTGTGGCGATGGTGGAAGGCATGGCCGCGCGACCAGGGCAGTTGGGGGAGCCCCGCGAGCACCCCCAAGGCGAAGCCCACCCAGCGGTTGCTGGCGCGATGGCGAAAGAGCGAGTAGTGGCCGCAGTCGTGCATGAGGGCGAAGAGGCGGGCCAAAAACAGCACCATCAGGGCCAGCACCGGCGCCAACAGCCAGGACCCTTGCTGGAGCAAGCGGGCCGCCAGCCACCAGAGAAGGGCGTACGGCAAAACGGTGTTGGCGATTTGCCAGGCGCCAAGCCTGTTGCTGCCGCCCATGAAGGGTTTGAGCTCAAAATCGCTTTTCCGCGGAAACTTTGGCTCTGTTTGTGAATCCTTCATGCGGGTCGCGGCTGGGCTAATTCAAGGGCTCCTCACCTTAGGAGGGGCGGACAGGGGAAGGGGGGCGGGCCACCAGGGCTGATGGGCTTCGTGCGAAAGAGCGCTGATTCATGCCGATCATCACTGGGTTTTGGGCCGCGTCCGCGCTCTTTCGCAGGAGATTTGGCGGACTTGCGGGGCGGGGCGCGGAGGCTTCACGCAGGCCGCGAACCCTTCCCATGAGCACCACCAACCTGTTGCGCCAGGCCCGGACCTACCGTCAGCCAGCCCTGCTGCAAGACATTCGCCTGTTTGATCTGCTGGAACTCGGCGGCACCACCACGGACGCCAGCCGGGTGCTCAGCCTTTGCCAGTCGACGGTGAGCCGCCGGTGCAACGCCCTGGCCCGCGATCTTGCCCTGGTGCCCAAGCGACGCGACCCCGCGGCCTGCCGCTACGGCACCTCCAGGGTGCTGCGCTTGCTGCGCCACGCCTGCCGGGCCCATCGGCTGGGGGCTGGGGTGGCCCAACTGGGAAGCGATGTGTTGCACCAGCCCCTGCTGGCGGGCCAGCCATGGCTGCTGCCGGCGCCGCAGCGGTTTCGACCCATTGGGAGTTGGCTGGAGCTGGTGCGGGAAGGTGTGGTGGATGGAGCCCTGCTCTCGGGCCTGGAGCTTGAGCTGGAGGCCAACGTAGGAATCGACCGCGACGGGGTGGAGATCCTGCCCCTGGGGGCCCTGGAGCTGGGGTTGGTGGTGTCGCCCGATTGGAGAGAGCCGTCGAGCGGCGAGCCGCCCGCCGTCTTGGTGCCCCATGACGGGGTGGCGGCGGGCCTGAGACAGGCCTTGATCTCCCAGGGGCTCAACCCGCGATCGACGGGCAACAGCACCCAAAACCCGGGTCAGTGGCTCCGGCGACTGGAAAAAACGGGGTTGGCCATGGTCCTGCCCCGCCTGGAGCCCGCCCACTGGTGGCACCCCCTGCGCCCTCTTCAGCTCCCCGCGCCGCTTGAGACCACGGTGTGGCTGGCCGTGCCCGCCGGCTGGCGGGAGCAGGCGGTGCTGGTGGAGGCCGTGGAGCGGCTGGCCCTCCACCCCGCGCTCAGCCCGCGCGGAGCCCATGGGGCCCATGGGGCCCATGGACCTCAGAATGACGAATAGACGGCCAGGGCCGCCTCCAGCTTCTGGCGGTGCTCCTCCCGCAGAGCGGCGGGGCTTTCGACGCGGATGCCGGCACCAAAGCCAAAGAGCCAGGTGCGCAGGTCGATGTCGTGCGCCACGGTCCAGGGGGGCAGATCGAATTCCACCGGGTAGGGATGGGTGTCGGTCGGTGGTCCCGGCTCCAGGACGTGGGGCGCTTGGGGGTGATGCCACCAGGTGTCACCGGGCAGGGGCCTGGAGAAGCGGGTGTGTTCGACGGGATACCGGCGGGGGCCTTCGCGGATGAAGGCAAAACACCAACCCTGACAGCGGAAGCGCAGGGTGAGCAGCTCTTGGGCGCGAAGGCGCCCGTTGGAAGCGCAAAGCCGCAGCTGGGCCTCGAGATCGTCGCCGAAGTAGATGCCACCGCTGTGGTGCAGCAGCCGCTCCAGACGCCGCAGGGCGGATTGATGGGCGTCATCGCCGCGGCGGTTGCCCCGTTCGCCGCGGCGCAGGGCGAGACGATCGATCCGTTCGCAGCGGATCAGCCCCTCCTCCTGGCCGATGGCGTCGTCTTCAAACACCAGATACCAGCCGATGTTGTGAAAGAGCAGCTGCAGGGGCCACACCCGAAAGGAGCCGCTGGGGCTATCGGCGTAAGACGCCACTGAGGCGTAGCGCTCCAGCACGACACGGCGGCGCTCCACGATAGCCGTCTCCAGCGCTTCGGCCTGGCGCTCGGCGGCCAGTGAATCGGGACGCACCAGGGAGCCGCTCACGATCGATCGATTGGCGAGGGCCCGCACCGGAGGAGACGATTCCACCTCAATGCCTCCCCACTGGAGACGTTGCTCCAGCTCCGCCAAGAGATCCTGGGCGCTGGGATCGGCCAGCCGGCCAGCGGCCTGGCTCACCACCCCATGGATCTCCCGCAGGCGGTGGGCTGAGAGGAGGGCCGTGCCGAGGGCATAGCCATGGCGCACATTGTCATTGCGGCCACGAAACCCGTAGGGCGTGAGGAGTTTCTCCAGGTCTTTGCGCAGGGTGGCGGCCTCCCCAGGCAGGTAGCCACCGGGGATGGGCTCGATCTGGGCGATGAGGTGCTCGGGCAGGGGTGTGCCGGGGGAATGATCAAAGGGTTGTTGCAGCAGGTGGCGCAGAAGGGTGAACACCCGCTGAAACACCGGCGCGTCGCCCATCGGGGGATAGCCCCCATGCACGCCCCCCAGCCAGGGACCCATCGGCGCCTCAGGGGGAAGGGAGGCCAGCTGGATTGGAGCGAGGCACGGCTCAGCGTCACAAAAGCCATTGGCCCTCAGCCACGCCAGATCGGCGCGGATCGCCCGCGCGTCGCCGTAGCAGACGCCATGGAGACGGCTCAGGTAGGCCGCCGCCTGATCCGCCAGATCGCCCTCCGGCAAAGGCGAGACAATGGCCTCGAGCTCCGAGCGATTGGCGGGAGCGATGGTGGAGAGGTCGGGGTGGGTGCCCAGGAGGCGCAGCAGGTGGAGCAACCGCTCCAGATCCAGCAGCCGCGAATAGCCATGGAGCGCGAACCGGTTTTCGCGGTTGCGGGCGGAGCGGACCCGGTGATCCAGCCGGGCCAGCTCATCGCGCAAGAGCGGCTCCAGCTCCCGCTGGTGGGTGGGCACCACCGCCACCACCGCGGCGAAGCCCTCGGCGCGGCTGGGTCCAAACAGAGGATCGGCCAGGGCGGCGGCCATCTCGCGAATCACCGGTTCGGGCACCAGGCGGGAGCGGGTTTGGTTCCATCGCAGGCAAGTGCCCAAGGCCGTGTAGAGCCACCAGCCGATCCACTCCACCGGCGCGGGGAGCGGGAGGGCCTGGGTGATGGCCAGGCGCCAGGGCCGACGGGCATGGGTGGCGTCCACGATCACGGGTAAGCCCGCGGCCACGGCCTCGCGGATGCGCTGGTGAAGCAGGGCCTCGATCTCCCGCCAGGGGCCTTGCACGGCGGCGTCGCCAAAAAGCTCTCGGCGGAGCTGATCCGTGGAGAGCACCTGGGCGCCCGTGAGGTGGGCCAACACGCCAGCCAGGGTGGTCTTGCCACTGGCGGGGGGGCCGATCAGCAGATGGCAGCGAAGGGGGGCGGACATCCCCGCAGCCTGACCGGAGCGGACGCGATTCGCAAGGTGGTGGGTCCAACCGAGCGGGGCCGCGTTTCTTCGCTGGTGTGGTGAAGGGGGCTCACGATCAGCGGGGCGAGGGGCCGTACCACTGGCGGTACCACCGCTCCATCAGGGCGATCTCCTCGCTCTGAACCCGCACCATGGCGGCCTGGAGGCGGCGCAGCTCGGGGCGCTGGGTGTTCCACTGGGCGTGGGAAGCCATCATCACCCCCATGCGGTGGTGGGGAACCATCTGCTCAATGAAGGCCCGATCCAGATCAGGCGCGTTTCTGAGGGCCTCCAGGCTAGTGGTCATGCCAGGCATCCCACCCATGCCCATTCCCATTCCCATTCCCATTCCAGGGCCCCAAGCGGGAACCTCGGTGCCGTACCACTGGCGATACCAACGCCTCATCTGGGCGTTTTCCGCGGTTTGGCTGGCTTGGATCCGCGCCGCCAGAGCGCGGATTTCGGGGCGTTTGGCCCGGCTGAGGGCCAGCTCCGCCATGGCGATCGCCCCGTCGTGGTGAGGAATCATCATCACGATGAAGTGGGCATCGGCGGAACGAAGACCCATCGGCCGCCCGCCCCAGCCCATGCCCCCCGGAGCGGCCATGGGGGGCCATTCCGGGGGCGCTGGAGTCGCGGGAGCGGCGTGGGCGCGGAGCGGGAGGGCAAGGACAGCCGCGGTGATCAGCCAAGGGGCGGCGGTCTGTGGAAAACGATGAAAGGGGGAGTGATCGCGCGGAACCGCCATGGGCAACACCTCTGCCTCACTGCTTCCATCATGGGCGGGTAGGGCCCGCTTGACGGCGGTGGGAAGGGGGGGCCGCTTTATTTGCTCACCGCTTTCCAAATCCACCAGGCGACCAGGGCCAGCAGAGCCCAGGGGAGCAAAGCTCGGAACAACAGCAGGGCCACGAGCACCACCGCGGCCGTGAGAGCCGTTCGCTTGGTGAGCGCCTTGGCCTCATCGGTCATGTAGCGCCAGCGGGGAACCAGAGACATCAGGAAGGGGTAGGGAACTCCAGCAAAACCGTTGGGGCTTGAGGGTGGCAAGGGGGAGAGCCGCCAGCGCCCCTGGGGGTGGTTGCCAGCGGGGACTGGAAGAGGGGGCGCGTGCCCAAGCCTGCCTTCCCGATACCGTCGCGCTGTCGCGTCGTGTGTGGAGCGAGCGACAGCGCCAGCTTGAGCGGCTCACACGGCTGGACCGGAAACGGATGGCACCCCCAAGGGTCCACCTCCGCGTCGGCCGGGGGGAAATGACAACGTCATGGGCGGCACAGACGGGTTAACGATCCACTAAACCATGGAGCGTCTCAAGGGTGTCTCAACCAACAGATCGGATGCCCGAGCGAACAACCGGTTCAAGCGATGGGAACCAAGGTGCAAAGCGGTGGCGGAAGGCCATGCCCATCAAGGCTGGATCCTCCGCGGGCATTAAACGTCCAATCGCGAGAGAGGACCTCAGAGCCAAGAACATCCAAGGGATAATCTTAAGTTCCAAAGAGCACAATGGGAGTTCAGGGTATTCTGACTAATTTGAGAAGTTAAGAAAAAACGACCGTTTGGCAATGGCGCCAAATCCCAGAGCATAGAGCAAAGAGAGAAGGATATCGCGCAGGCTTAAGCTAAGAAAAAGTTCTGTTCTATTTCTCTTTTGCTCCGCAATCAAGGTTTCACGTCGCTTGATCTGGGGGATGAGCTGCCTGAGAAAATTGGCCTTCAAAACAGGGATCGGTTGGTTGAACGCGGAGGCGGGGATGGGTGGCACATCTGGAATGATGCTGAGGGCCGCCCGAAACTCAAGCTCAGTGGTTGCTTTTTCGATAGCTGCCGCACTTTTTTGCAGGGCGGCAAGGCCTTGATTCTCGTTTACGTTGAGATTGCCAATGATCTTCAAGCCAGCAAAGATTTGCAGTGGAATGATGAGGAGGAAAACAATGGACATCAGTGCCGCAAATCTCCTGACGAGCCGTAATCTTCTGATGAGAGTTTGGTCATTTGGGGCAAATATTCTGGCCAACATCATAGATATGGCGCCGTACAGAGGGAAACTGGCTCCACTACGAATACTGGTAATCAACTTATCTAGCCATTCGGGTTTCATCAATTGTATGGGGAGGATATTGCCGATCAACGTGATGAAAAAGCTGCCAATCAGGGCAATGGATACCCACTGCAGGGCATAAGCCAATTCTTTTTTAAACCTAATTCTGCTTTCTCGCGTTTTGGAATCACGAGAATCACGAGAATTTCGATTGTCAGGATCAAGGTCGAATTCATCTGAAAAAGCATCCACTTCGTCAGTTAGATTTTTTGAGGAACCAGCCATTTCAGAAAAACCAGGAAGGAAGAAAAAAAAAGTCTCCCCATAAAGAGGAGACTTTGTTGAAGGGGTGAGACTTCAGCTTGCGGCGCGAATGGTTCGACGGAGCTTGCGTGAAAAACCGAAGGCCGCCGCCGCACCCATCACTGGCAGTGGACCGGGAACTTTTTGGTAGATAGTATTGGAGATTTGCGTGATGCCGGTTGCACCGCCGGATGACACTTGGAATTCATTGGTGACGCCCACCATCGTGGTGATCGGGGAGTAGAGATAGCCAGAGGCTGTGCAATCAAAGGAAACAGTTCCGGAGCAAGCACCACCCGCGACAGTAGGCTGTGAAGTAATTATATCTCCGGTAGCACTGGTCCCGGAAAGCGAAGTGGTCATGCCCCCTGTCAACTTATAAATGAAATTACTAGAGTTAGTGTTGACTTCCGCTTTATAAGAAAGCATGCCGCCTCCCTGAGACCAATAGTTGGTCGCACCAAGACCAGTAAAATTGAGAGTGTGATTGCTGGCACCACCGCCTATGGCAACTGCGATAGAATCAGCAGACTTGACACCTGTATATTGAAAATCATAAAAGTTTTTATCCCCAACCGAGCAACCTGCCTCTTGACTACCGCCTGGCAACAGGTCGCTGAGGAGGCTGCCAAGCATGGGGCAGGAAGGGAGAGGCGTGGCGGTACCAGCTTGGGCGGGTGAGGTACCGAGTACCGCCGTACTCACAGCTATGCCTACATAAGGCAAAATTGTTCGGAGATTCATAATACGAGAGTGAGGTTTGAAACCCCTTCTCAGGTGAGAGGGGGTTTCATCATAGCACAAAAAAAGCGTGTTCGCAAACCTAAATAATAAATCAATTCATTGGCCCCAATCTCTTGAAACTATTCCCATGCCACGAAGCAATCTTAAGCGGTCAGCTCCCAGTCGCAACGGCTGGCCCACCAAGTCATCCCGCAGTCCTGTGACAGAGACTTGGTTTTCACAACGGTGGGCTAGTGTCATGTCCCAGAAATCTGCGAGCAAAGACGTTGGAGCTTTTCCAGGATCGAATCTGCAGTCGCAGTCCAGCTGAAAGGAGCTGAGCCCTTGTTGTAGTTGGCGATGAAGTGCTCGATTTT
>Ga0315904_10000832_pt1 | contig 49047 bp, 105 predicted proteins | sample LakEriMetagenome_6_FD_203529 | JGI IMG/M metagenome (GOLD analysis project Ga0315904, IMG submission 203529) | Freshwater fungal communities from buoy surface, Lake Erie, Ohio, United States - Buoy 12 MA120 | ecosystem: Environmental > Aquatic > Freshwater > Lake | place: USA: Lake Erie, Ohio...
TTTTGGAAATGCTAAGACTGGCGAAACAATTACAGTAACAACACTTGGTGGTGCTACTGCTGGTTCAGTAACTGCTGATGCTCTAGTAGCAGGCAAGTATTCTGCTGACATTACACTTCCCGCAACTGCTGGAACTGTTGCTGTTGGCGCTTCAATTACTGCTCCAACCGCAGTCGCTACACTTGGAACAGCAACTGTATCTCAGACTGCTATCGTAACAGTTTCAGATCTTGCTTCTGCTCTCGCTGCTGCTAATGCTGCACTCGCTGCAGAGAAGGCTGCTGCTGCTACTGCTGCTGCAACCGCTAAGGCTGCTGCAGATGCTGCACTCGCTGCAGAAAAGGCTGCTAGTGCTAAGGCTCTTGCTGATGCAAAGGCTGCTTCAGATGCAGAAATTATTGCTCTTAAGGCAGAAGTTGTAACTCTAAAGGCTAATGCTGTAACTGCTAAACTTGCTGCAGATAAGGCTCTTTCAGATGCACAGGCTGCTGCTAAGGCAGAACTAGATGCAGTAAAGGCAGAAAATGCTAAGGCAATTGCCGATATGAAGAAGGCATTCAATGCACTTGCTACAAAGTGGAACAAGGCTAATCCAAAGTCTAAGGTCACACTTGTTAAGTAATTAACAAATAAAAGATTAGGGCGCAGAGCAATCTGCGCCTTTTTCTTTTATCATGATATAATATGTTTATCTATATAATTAAATAGGAGAGATAGTATAAACAAATTCCTACGCATAATTGCAGTGGTGGGAATCCTATTTGGAACAAGTTTTGGTTTACCAGAAAATGCTTATGCTACTTGTGTAAACTATGTTCAGTCTCAAGCAATTGCAGCAGCGTATGAGGGTGACGCAACTCCAACAGTACATACAATGGACACCTGTGGCGGAGATGATACATCTTATCAAATACCAATAGCAACAACAATTACTTTTGATGGTGTTCAATATTCTAATGTTTATGCTACAACAAATTCAGTAATTACATTTGGTAATCCAGATAATACATATTGGGATTACCCAAATACACCATCTATTTCTTTATACTCTATGGACTGGGTTTCAGGCTGGTATAACGCACCAGACACTCTAAACATTATGTATTCTGAAGGTGGATTCCAATTAGATCTTGAAGTAATACCATTTGGACAATGGAATGCGCCAACTCCAAGTAATATTAATATCATTGTTGCAATAACAAATACTGGCGGTATATCAGTAGCATATAGTTATCAAGGTCCAGAATATCCAAACCTTAGAACTGGTGTGAGATTACATAGTGGAGAAGTTGTTTCTTTAGAAGCATGGGGAGCAACACAGATACAGGCTGGAGACCCTACTCCAACATTGGCCCCAGAGCCAGTACCAGATCCAACAGCAAGTCCTGAGCCAACTCAAGAACCTTTGACTCCAGAAGAGGTTCAAGCAGAAGTTGTTGAAGCGGTAACACTAGCAAATGAAATTTCAGATCTTAATAATCTTATTGCAGCAATTAATGGCGATAATATAAATGAAACTACGCCAGAGCCTACGCCAGAGCCTACGCCAGAGCCTTCCGACGAGCCAACAAATGAACCAGATCTACCTGAACCTGATATTGAAGTTGATCCAGAAATAATCACACCAGAGGATCCACGATTCCCAGATGATGAACAAATTGAACCAGAAGACCCCACTCCTTCTCCAAGCCCTGATACCACAAATGAGGAGAATGAAGAGACTGATCCAGCTCCAGAGCCTTCAGAAGAGCCGTCACCTCAGCCAACGGATATAGATCCAACTCAAGAGCCTGAACCTGAGCAACCTGTTGATGAAGAAGTTGTAAATCCAACACCAGATGATAGTAGCACAAATGACGGTAATGCAATATCTGAAGAAGAACTTAATAAATTAAATAAATTAATTCAAGTAAATGATGCAAAATTAATGGCAGCAGTATCAGAATTTTTAACTGAGCTATCTCCAGATGCTAAAAAATCTTTTGCATCAGATCTTGGTATTAAGGCAGAAGAGGTTGCTTTAATTGCAGAAGTAACAAAAGACAATGCTGCGGTAGCAGAAGCGGTAGTTCAATTTGCAGAATTATCAGCAATTAATGAAAATGCTCCTATGCCATATACCCTAGCAGATGCTGTTACAGAAATACAGGCAGAAAAACTCTTAGAAAATCCGCTAGCAGTATTAACAGATATAGACTTGTCACAGGTTCTTAATCCTTCAGAATGGGGTAAGGATATGACTGATGATCAAAGAGAAAAAGTTCAAGAGGTTATTATTCCAGTAATTCTGGTTTCTAACATAGTTAGTTCTGTTATGTCATTAAGGAGGTTATAATATGATAATGATGGATAAGTTAATTAGTCAAGCAAAAAACCTTATTGGCAAAATAAAACTGCCCAATTTCAAAGCGGTATTGCCAAAGGTGTTGACTATGGTAGGTAAAGTACCTATGCTAGCTCTAAAGGCCCTTAAAGGCTTTCTGGTATGGCTTGGAAAGGCTATTAAGGAAAGCATTGCTCAGGTATGGACACTCCTAGGATTTTTTATTGCTTGGCTTACTTTGACTGGCACAGCCCAACAAATAGTAGGTATTGCTACTGTTTTAGCTACTATTTTATGGCTTGTTACGATCCCACTAAGGGAAGAAAAAGAAGAATAAACTTGGTATAATGGTGGGTATGCTAAGGATAATCGGACTTGCCCTATTAGGGTTATTGCTAACAGGATGTGGCTATGATGGCCACTATCGTTATCCTTGCCAAGATCCAGCAAATTGGGAAAATGCAGAATGTAAGCCACCAATTTGTACAACAAATGGAGCATGTCCAGAAGATTTAGTTGGAACAGACATTTTTAATGGAACAAGTACTGAGAGCACAGTGGAGGAAGTACCAAATGAGTAAGACAAGATATACATCAGCAGAATTAGATGCAAGATTAAAATTTGCATTAGGAATTATGTTAGGAGTTATTCTCCTTTCAACAACATTGGGCATTCTTTATGCTCTTATATTTGTAACACAGCCAGTAAATGCACAATCTGAGAATGATAAAATGTTCTTTAATGTGCTTGGTAGTGTTGCTACATTTATTACTGGTACCCTCGCAGGTTTGTTAATTGGAAAGAGCGGGGCACAGGAAATGAAAGAGGCAATGGAGAATAATTCTACAGAAGAGCCAGAAGACTTAGGTGAAAACAGAGCACTACCACATAGCACAATGACGGAAGAGGCTCCTGCTGGCAAAGATAATTCACAAATGCCAGAAGAACAAGAAATTGATGAAGATTGGGATAAGGATTAATCATGGCAGAAATGGGAACAGCAGCAAAGTTAATTGAAATTGCTAAAGAAGAAATTGGTTATATAGAAGGACCAAAGGATAACGAAACGAAATACGGAGCTTTCACCAAGGCAAACTTCCAGCCTTGGTGTGGAAGTTTTGTGATGTGGTGTGCAGATAAAGCAGGCGTTAAAGTCCCAAATACTGTTTACACTCCTGGTGGCGCTGCTGCTTTTAAAAAGTCTGGTCGTTGGTATGATGCACAAATATGCGATCCAGAACCTGGAGATATTGCGTACTTCGATTTTCCTGGAGACGGTGTTGATAGAATTTCACACGTTGGAATCGTCATTAAAGATAACGAGGATGGAACTGTATGGTGCATTGAAGGCAACACTTCAGGAGACCCAAAGAAATCTCAGCGTAATGGCGGGGAAGTCGTAAAGAAACTTCGTGCTTACAAAAAGAATAAAAAGGCTGTACAGGTATCTATAGTAGGATTTGGTCGTCCTAAGTTTAAGGGGGCTACTAAGGCCGAATCTGGGGCATCTGAGACGGTATCTGAGGCAAAGACCTGCCCAACCTGTGGTCAAAATATCAAATAAATCATATTTGACATATTAAAATCTTCCTGATATACTAGGCAGACAAGAGTAATCTAGGGGTAGGCATGACTTGTATAGCAGCAATAATTAAAGATGGTAAGGCATACATGGCTGGAGAAAGAGCCATAGTTGATGAATCACAACAAATGAAATCAGATATTCCAAAAATATGGAAATCTGGAGATTATCTATTTGGATACTGTGGAACTCTTGAGGGACAACTAATTCAAAATAATTTCGTGCCGCCAAAACCAGAAGGAAATATTGATAAATTTATGCGTGGCAAATTTCTTGAATCATTAAAAGCATTTTATGATAAATGGGGTATGCCAGCAGAAAAAGATTCTGACCTAACATTATTAATATGTGTAAAAGGAAGAATGTATGAACACGAATCATCTGCTTTGACTATGATTTCCTATGACACACACTTTGCTGCCATAGGTTCAGGTTCAGCCTACGCTATGGGCTCTTTACATGCCACCCAAAACTATAAAGATCCAAAGCGTAGGTTGACTCAAGCTTTAGATGCTGCTATTTTGTATAGTCCACACTGTCTTTACCCAATTGACTTTTTAAGCAAGTAAGGGTATACTAAATATATGAATTATATTCATGAGGAAGACTTGTCTCCAGACGAACAAGAATTTGGTGTCTGGTTAGAAAATGGTATTGAAAAAGGTTGGGTAACAGAACCATTCTGTTCTACACACGATGGTGGTTATCAGTATATGAGTGAAGAAGAGTTAGAAGAATGGGAAGCAGGAGGCGACCCATGTCAACACGTCATTAGAATAATGATATAAGAGGAGAAAAATGAAAAAAATCGCAGTGGGGATTGCAGTAGTTCTTGGTTTTACACTATTGCAGCCAGTACAAGCACAAGCAGCAAATGAGTCAATTGTTATTATTGATACAGCAATTGATTCTACACGCCCAGAATTTAAGGGTAAAATTATTCAGGAAGTATGTCTAGTAGAGTCTGGTGTATGTCCTAATGGAACTATGTTTCAAGAGGGATCTGGTGCTGCAAGTTTGCCAGTAGCGCAAGCTTATAAAAATGGATTTGAGCATGGAACATTAATGTCTCTTATTGCTTTACAGGTTAATCCAAATGTTAATATTGTTTTTATTCGTGTTGCAGGAATGAATCCACGAACACAAAAAATGTATTCATTCTCAGATGTTTCAGTAACACGAGCACTTGATTGGACTATTTCAAACAAATCTAAGTACAATATTGTGTCTGTTTCAGCATCTGCTGGACATAGTTCATATAATACAATAGGAAATTATTGCCCAATTAGAGCATCACATAGTAAGTTAATTGCTAATATGGAATCTCTTATGAATGTGGGAGTAGCAACTATGTTTGCAGCAGGAAATGGTCGTGATCGTTCACGTATTAACTTCCCTGCATGTATTCCACAGGCAATTGCAGTTGGTGGCTCAAACCCACATAAAGCGGGAGAACTTCCAACTCTTTCTATTTTCTTTAATACTGCTCCAGAGGTAGACTTTTATGCTCTTGGAACATTCATGACACCAGTAAAAAATTCTGTAGGTACATCGGCATCTACGGTTGCTTTATCTGCATACTGGGCAAAAAATTATAAGGGAAATTATCAAGCGACTTTTGATTATTTAAAATCTGTTGGTAAGACTACTAACAATCAATTTACATCAACTAATTCTTTTGTTGACGTACTAGGCTAATTGGTTTTGGACTGTAGCTCAGTCGGCAGAGCGGGGAGCTGTTAACTCCTAGGTCGTAGGTTCGAATCCTACCAGTCCAGCAAATCCATAGAAAAACCTATGGTAGAAAAGGAAAAAATGGAAATCTTAGAAATTATTGGAAAAATTCTTTTTGGAATGTTATTTGTTGGTTCTGGCATTAGTCATTTTAAAAATACTAGCGCCATGGCGGGGTATGCAAGATCAAAGGGTCTGTTGTTTGCAGACTTAAATGTATATTTATCAGGAATTCTTTTGGTAGTAGCACCAATTCTATATCTATTTGGAATTTGGGAAACAGCTATGTTAATTTCATTAGCAGTATTTTTAACATTGACAGCATTTATTTTTCATCCATATTGGAAAGAAAATGATCCAATGACAAAGATGAATGAACAAATTGCTTTTAATAAAGAAGTATCACTAATTGGTGCAATACTAATAGTATTATCACTTCTATAGTATTTATATATAATATAAATACCGCCTCTCTAGCTCAGTGGTAGAGCATCCGCCTTGTAAGCGGAAGGTCGTCAGTTCAATCCTGACGGGAGGCTCATGAAGACTTGTAGCAAATGTAAGGTTCATCTATCTGAAGCAGACTTTTCACCATCAAGCGGTGGTAAATATTTAAGACCTGAATGCAAATCATGTGCAAAAAAACTTGCTAAAGAAAGAGAAGAATTAAGAAAATTATACGGCTATCCACCAGAAAATTATATTTGTCCTATTTGTTTAAAAAATGAAATGGAACTAAAAGGTACTGGTGGAAATGCTAGTGTTTGGGTAGTGGACCATGATCATAAAACAAATAAGTTTAGAGGGCATATTTGCCATAACTGTAACAGAGGCCTTGGTGTTTTTGAAGATAGCCTAGATAGATTATCTCGTGCTATTAAGTATTTATCTAGTGATATAATAAAATATATAAAAAAGGGAGAATAGTATGGAAGATGCAGATTTTTTTAAAAAAAATAAATATATTGTTGTTAAAAATGCTTTAACACCAAGGGAAGCAAACATATGTGCTAGGGCTATTATGTTTGATGAAATACAAAGACCAAATTCAACAGATGATAGAATAGCTCCACTTACAAAGACTAGGTATGCAAGCCCAGTAACAGAATCCCTTATTGAAAACCTACAGCCATTGGTTGAACAAAAAACTGGACTATCTTTAATACCAACATACTCTTATTGCAGGATATATAAGCCTGGAGACTATTTATTAAAGCATAAAGATAGAGTGGCATGTGAAATTAGTCTTACTATTAATTTAGGATATGAATATATAACTGATGATCCAAACTATAGATGGAACATTTGGGTGGATAATAAAGAATTTATAACAGAGCCAGGCGATATGCTTATCTATCGTGGTATTGAATTGGAGCATTGGAGGGATAAGTTTGTTGCTAAAGATGGATCTTGGCAAGTACAAGCTTTTCTTCATTGGATCAATAAAGATGGTTTATTTTCAAGTAGCATAGATAAATTAGCTTTTGATGGAAGACCTGGACTTGGTTATTTATATAAAAAATAATTAACCTAAATATATTTTATACTTATGATATAATTTATATGTGCTTGCCAAACGGAAGCACATAAATGAAGCTCGCTGAAAAGGAGAAAAAAATGGTAAGTTCATTTGCATTGGATCTATTTAAAGATCCATTTTTTATTGGTTTCAACAGAGAGTTGGACCGTTTTTCAAATATCCATCGTGAGGCAACTCGTCAATCTTATCCACCATATGATGTGGTAAAACTTGATGATGATACTTATAAGCTTTCTTTGGCTATTGCTGGATTCAGCAAAGATGAAGTAGAGGTTTCTGTGGATAATGGAAGTCTAATTATCAAGGGTGAGAAAACCGAAGAGTCCTCAAATGAGGTACTTCATAAGGGTATAGCAACCAGAAAATTCACACGTACCTTTGCTCTTGGAGAGTATATGGAAGTGGATCGTGCTGAAATGGCAGACGGTATTCTTAACATCTTTGTGGAAAGAAACATACCCGAAGAAAAGAAACCGAAAAAAATTAATATAAAACTTGCAAAGAGTTAATGTATAGTATATAATAGTAATATAGAGACCTGAGCAAGTCTTAAAACTGCTCTATAAAAAGGGGAAAAAATGCATTTAACGCCAAGACCATTGCATCCAGATCAAGTACATGCTGGAGTAATAGCAGAATATAGAGATGTTTGGGATAAAGATAAAATTGATAATATTATTAATATTGTTGAGCAATTACATATGGATCCCAACTCTAACATAAAGTTTAATAGAGCAACCGTTTTGAACTCGGCTGATGTTAAACAAGGAAATACTAGGGAGTCTTCCGAAAGAACAAATTCTCAAATATTTATTACAGAGAGTGCATTTAATGGTAATGAAGATATGAGAAAACTTAATAATGATTTTTTTGATTTAGTTGATTCTGCAGTAAAGTCATATGTTGGTATTTTTAATATTATGGACAGAATATATTATAATGAGGGATTTAATTTATTAAGATACCAGGGCGGAGAATATTTTGACGCCCATTATGATGGTGGAACTGGAACTGGAAGATGCATATCTCCAATTTTATATTTAAACGATGATTATGATGGAGGAGAAATAGATTTTATTAATTTTGGTCTTAAAATAAAGCCAAAAGCTGGCACACTATATCTTTTTCCATCTAACTATGCTTACTCTCATATAGCACATCCAGTAAAATCTGGAACTAAATATGCAATAGTAACTTGGCTTCATGACAGAATGATACAGCAGCCTAATGCCAACCTATGACTATAAATGTAAATCTTGTTATTCTGTATTAGAATTTCAAAGAGGAATGGGAGAAGATCGTGAACCAGTATGTTGTAATAGCATAATGGAGAGGGTATGGACTCCAACTCCAGCAATATTTAACTCTAACGGATTTTATAAAACTGATAATAGAAAGTAGATGTATAATAAAGGTATGGCACGTCAAATAATCAAAGAACACCACAGTGTATCTAATACTAAACAAAAAGAGTGGATTCTTAATGCTAATGATCGTTGTGATAGATGTAGTGCACAGGCATACGTTTTAGTAAAAGGATCCTCTGGAGATCTTTTATTTTGTGGGCATCACTATGACAAAATAATGAATAATTCAGATGCCTATATTAAAATGATGTCTTTTATGTTAGAAATAACTGATGAGCGAGAACGTTTAGTAGAAAATAAATTAGTTGGAAGTCATAACTAATGTATCAGTATTATGTTAAAGATGTTAAGTCAATAGTTGATGGAGATACAATTGATGTTGTAATTGATTTAGGGTTTGATGTTTTATTTGCATCTCGTGTAAGACTTGCTGGCATTGATACGCCAGAGTCTCGCACAAAAGATCTCAAAGAAAAGGCTCTTGGCTTAGAATCCAAAGAGTACTTAAAAAAAATATTAAAGAATGCAAAGTCTATTGTAATAAAAACAGAAAAGATTAATTCTTCCGAAAAGTATGGTCGTATTCTTGGTTGGCTATATGTTGATGGAGATATTGTTTCAGTTAATGATCACATGATAAATGATGGTTATGCATGGAGTTATCTTGGAGATACTAAGGTAAAAGATTTTACAATACTAGAAGCTAAGAGAAAAAGGATAAATAAATGAAAACAGTATTTTATTTTACTGCAGAGTGGTGTCAGCCATGTAAGCAAGTTAAGCCAATTGTAGAAGAAATAGATCGTGATAACCCAGAACCTATTTTTCAAATTATAGATGTGGACGATAATAAAGAATTGGCAAATTCATTTCAGATTCAGGCTATACCTACTTTTATTTTGTTTATTGATAGGGTAGAAGTAAAAAGATATACTGGTGCTATAGGCAAAGCAGGTCTTTTGGATTTTGTTAATGGATAGAGCACACGAAAATATAATGGAGCACCTTATATTATCGGGGGCTCTTGAGCCTGCAGGAATAGATTCTGAAACTGGAGAGTTTTTATATAACTTTACCCCTAAATTAAAAGAGGTATCCCCAATGCTGTACGAAGAGCATGTATCTCATGTTAATGGTGAATTAATGAGGCTATGGGAAAATGGATTTTTAAACATTAATATGACAGAAAATAATCCTATAGTTCGCCTTACATCAAAGGCATTTGATGAGGTAGAAATCTCCAAACTATCTAAAGAAGATAGATGGGGAATAGAAGAAATAAAGAGAATTTTAAGGTCCAAGAACTCTGATATAATGTAGATATGCCATATCATGTAGGTGCAAAAGGGTCTTATGGGTGCTCAGGCTACCCTGCCTTAAAAGACGGTACAAACGAAGTAATGGGCTGCCATCAAACTCGTGCTCAGGCAGCAGCGCAAATATATGCTATTAATCGTTCTGAAGGAAAAATAGGTAAGGCCATGGTAAAAGAAGGCGATATGGTTATGGCTGGACATGATGATGAAATTCATGTTGGTCGTGTTGTTCATGTAATGACTGAAGGAATGCTTGGATTTCCTGGTTCGGAATATTCTATTGTTGCATCTGCAGAAGATCCAGCAATACTAATGCAACTCTTTGAAATGGAAGAGGGTGGCCTAGAAGAAACAGAGTACTTCATGGGACACAAATCATCAGAGGTTATGGCAATGCCATCTCTTGAATCAAATGTTGGTATGGACAAGTCAATGGACAATGTATCTTCTGATATGGAAGATGACGAAGAAGATGATGAAGAAATGGATAAGCAGTATGAAGGCTGTGGGTGTCCAACATGTAAAGAATTAAACGTAAGTTGTGAAAACTGCCCAGTGTGCCAAGCTGGTGCTATGAAAGGTCAATGCTGTTCAGATATGAATAAAGCAAAAAAACCAAATTATGGAGATATGATTAAGCCACGTCGTGGTGGTTCTACTCCATCTAATCCAAGATTATATGCAAGAATTGTTCAAGAGGCTAAAGATAAGTTTGATGTATATCCATCTGCGGTTGCAAATGGTTGGGTAGTTCAAGAGTATAAGCGCCGTGGAGGTACATACAAGATGGAAGATATGGATAAAAGAGAATTTTCTACAGCAGCACGTGAGAGAATGGCAGAGTCTGGAACAGCAATGCCAGATGGATCTTTTCCAATTGCTAGTCGTTCAGATTTAATGAATGCTATTCGATCAGTTGGTCGTGCAAAAAATTATGAAGCAGCAAAACAACATATTATTCGTCGTGCTCGTGCATTAAATGCTGTTGATATGTTGCCAGAAGATTGGCGAAATTCTGCAAAGAAAGGAATGACTGAGTGGGCGGGATCAATATTTGATCTCAATCCATTTATAAAATAATGGAATCTAATAAAAAAAGTTTAATAAAAACATTTAGTTGGGAGTCATTTCATCTTATTGGTGTAACTGGAGTAATTTATTTATTTACTGGTGAATGGGAATATGCTAGTTTGGGCGCATTACTATATATTGGTTGGGAAGCGATTGGATACTATATTCATGAAAGATTATGGTCTAAATTTGGTAGGAATCTATAATTATGTCATCAGGATCATATAAGCCACATCGTGGTTTTAATGCAGTTCAAATAAAAGATGGAATGATTGTTCGTCTTCGTAAAGATGGAACAATAAAAGCAGTATTAGGAAAATACGGAGAGTATAAAAAAGATGACAAGAAGTAATATAGTAAATCCATCAGATTTTCATAAGTCAGAAACTTATTCTCCAACTTCTGGAATGAAAGCTGCTGCACGTCGTGCATTACGCTGGAAAGAAGAGGGTAAGGCTAATGGTGCTGGAACCCCAGTTGGATGGGGTAGAGCCACAGATATAGTTGCTGGACGTGGGCTATCTCTTGATACTGTTAAAAGAATGTATTCCTTCTTTTCTCGTCACGAAGTTGACAAAAAGGGAAAAGACTTCTATAATACTAGTAACCCATCTAATGGAAGAATTATGTGGGATGCATGGGGTGGAGACGCTGGATTTTCTTGGTCACGGTCAATAGTAGAGCGTGAAAAAAAGAAAGCAAAAAAAATTTGGGAAGGCAGTGCTTTTAAAATATAAAAGGGGGTAGTTATGTCCGATCTTACACCACAAGATTATTCTGAATTAATTAGATATTATAAAAATAAAGTTGCGGATTTAGAGCTGCAATATCTTGTTCTTCAAATAAATAATAAAAAAGATTTTGCATCTAAAATTCAAGAACATGAAAAAAATCTAAATGATAAATTTCAAAAAGAATTGGGATTAGCACACACAAGAATAGAGTCTTTAGAAAAAACTATTATTAAATTAAATAAAATAGAATCTTCAAAAAATAAAAAGAAAAAATAAATGATTGAAATATTATTTTTTATATTTTTTTTGGTTTTTTTTATATATAAAAATAGTAAAAGTAAACCAAAAAATAATACTATTCATAGACAAAGCTATACGCACTCTATGATAAAAAATTTTTTAAATAATAAAAACAATAAGAAAAAAGCATCTCAATCTAAAAAAAGAAAAGAAAGCTTGGAGATAAAAATTTTAACACTTGACGATAAAGCATATTGGATATTAGATAATGTTTTTTATAGTTGTAAAATAATTAACGGCAGTCCAGATTTTTCTAGTGGCGAGCCAGTAGACATATTTAATATGCCTAAAAAAGAACTTGACAAAATGCTCATTATATTGGATAATATAACTAGGGGGTCAAAACATGATAGTAGTGGTTCAAGGGACTAAAGAGTTTAACGACTACAATATTTTTTTGCGTGGTATGGGTGTAGCAATGTCTGGAATGAAAGACAGTGACAAAGAGTTTATTATTTATACGCTTGGACCTATAAAAATAAATTCAATGGTTATAGAGTTTTGCAACCTCTCTGAAAGAGGAATGAAGTCTCGTGGAATGAAGATTAAAAACTATAAAGTTTCGCCTGATTGGGTTTTAGAAAATATGGAATATGTAAACTATTTTGCATTTTTTAGTGGTCCAAAACAACAAATCTCTAAAATAGTAGCAGAAGCTGAATTAAAAAATATTGAAGTTGGAATTTTTAGATATTAGGAGCAAAATGATAGTAACAAGTTTAGAAAAAATGGAAAAAATTGTGGCCAAAAATAAAGAGCTATCTTGGGTTGGCTGGGATGTAAGAGATCTTAAACGATCTGAATCAGGTCGTACTGCCATTAATGGTGTTAGAGTTAATGGAGTCTGGTATTTACAGCGCATTTACTCGGTTACACGTAATGGATGGGATATACCAAACAAGTATAGGGGCTAAACATGAAACAGCATCTATGGAAAGATGATGCTCTTTGTTTAGGATCAGATACTAATGTATTTTTTGATACATATGAGGAAATGGTAGAAACTAGAGAGTTTGTAGATTCTTTATGTAGAACATGTCCTGTTTCCAAAACATGCTTTGCCGTAGGCGTATCTGGTAAAGAATGGGGAGTTTGGGGCGGTATTTACTTAGAAAGTGGAGAAGTGTCTAAAGAATTCAATAATCATAAGACTAAAAAAGATTGGTCTTATACATGGCAAGCACTAACAATGGAGATATAGAATGTATAAAAAAATAAAATTTCACCCAGATGATTCTTTAATGGAGTCAGTAAAACATATTAATTCTTCTGTAAGTTCAATTCCGCAATGGTATAAAGACTCTCCGCAGTTTGTTTCAAATCAAAAAACCCCATCGCTGATTCCGAATTTTCCAACAGCAACTAATTCAACATATAAGAGATGTTCGCCATTTCTAGATGCACTTTCTTCTGGGTATACTATAACTCTTCCTGCAGACTTACAAATATTCCGCAGGCCAGACGGTAATCCATTTTTTGCTTGGAGATATGAAAATCTTAACATGGTGTCTCATCATAATGATGAACAGTTTGAGGGATTTGAAATTCCAGATAGGTTTAATAAAAAAGTTTTTAAATGGGAGTTTAGGTTTCAAGTTGAAACACCCCCTGGATATTCTTGTGTTTTTACACATCCAATGAATAGACTAGACCTACCATTTCAAACACTATCTGGTGTTGTTGATACTGATGGATACCCTCTTGCTGTTTTATTACCATTTGTTATAGAAAAAGATTTTGAGGGCATTATAGATGCGGGTACTCCTATAGCTCAAATAATTCCATTTAAAAGAGAAAACTGGAATAGTGAATACACAAAGTATAGTTCGGAGCAAAGTTCTTTAAGGCAACATAAACTATTATCTAAAATTGTTAGGTCGTATAAGTCCCAATGGTGGAAGAAAAAAATATATCAATAAAATGTATACAGACAATATGCGTAGGGCCTTTCATTCTATACAGGCGCCCAAAAATTTTGTAGTAAATCTTATTGACAATGATAGCTTTCTTACGATAAAATTAGATGAAAGATCATTTGTTAATATGACTCATGATGAAAAATTAGAAGCCGTTAAATATGTTTCTATGTTAAAAAAAGCTTTAGAAATGGAAGGTGCTATAGTGTTAGTAACTAGGGAGCCATTAAAGTAATGCAAACATTTTTGCCACAGTCAGACTACGATACATCTGCAAAAATGCTAGATAGTAAACGACTTAATAAACAGATTCTAGAAGGCTATCAGATACTAAATGTTTTATCTGGTATGTCTAAAAGTGGTGGGTGGCGTAATCATCCAGCAGTACTGATGTGGAAAGGATATGAGCGTGGTCTGTGGCATTATATTCAGTCTATGGTTGCTGAAGCAAAACGCCGTGGTATTAAAACAGAAAATAACGAGGCAAACCTAAATAGACTTAAAGATCGGTGCTGGGAATACTGGGGAGAGCAAGCCCCTTTATATTTTCAAGATTCTAGTAAAATGATTAGAATTGTAACTACTCATCGTGCCAATCTTTTTAAGAAAGATCCTATCTACTATGTACACTTTCAATACGCAGTTAATAGTATTAATAATGCCCCATGTTGTCCAAACCGCAAAGAACCATGTAAGTATTATTGGCCAACACACGTATCATGAGTATATTTATATCAATAGCAAGTTATCGTGATCCAGAATTAGTCAGAACTATCAAATCTGCTATTGATAACGCTTTTAATCCAGATCAATTAGTTTTTTCTGTAATAATACAAGATTTAGAAAAAGATATTCCAGACTTGTCATGGGTAAAAAATTTAAAATTAATAACAATGCATCCAAGAGAAGCAAAAGGTGCAGGGTATGCCAGATCAATTGCAATGAGCCAGTATGCTGGCGAAGACTATTACTTACAGATAGATTCACATACTATATTTGAAAAAAATTGGGATATGGAGTGTATCAAACAACATAATTTAGCAAAGTCATTATCTAGAAATGAAAAAATAATACTATCTTACTTTCCAGCACCATTTCATGTTGAGCCAAACAGTTCAGTATATTTTATTAAAAATGACAAAACTAAACCACCATATTCAACAAGACAAGTGCCGTCTTTAAATAAACGAAACGAATGGACTGCTAAAAGATTAGATTTTATAGATACCGAAAGAAAAAATCCAGAGCAGTCGTCCACAGTACTTGCTGGTTTTATTTTCACTTCTGGAAATATTGTAGAAGAGGTTCCATATGATCCAGATATTAGTTTTTTTGGAGAAGAGGTTTGTTTTGCTATGAGATCTTGGACTAGAGGATGGGATATATATTCTCCATCAAAAAATATTGTGTATCATTTTTATAATCGTGCAAACTATAGTAAAATATGGAAAGACAAAAATATAAGAAAACTTTCTTGGAAAGAAATAGAGCAAAAATCAAAAGAAAGACAAAAGTTAATTTTATGTGGAATTGAGCAAGGTATTTTTGGTGCTGGCCAATATAGACATTTAAGGGCATATGAAAAATTTGCTGGAGTAGATTTCAAAAAAACATATGGTTTGACATAAACATACAATAGTAGTACAATAGTATTGAAAGAGGTGTTTATGGATATTGTTTATTTTGTTTTAGGAGCTACATCTCTTATATTTTTTTGGCTGTATATTAATACAAGAAAAAGATTGGTTATTCTTCGGGATGGTTTTCAAAAATTATATGAGTCAAACCAGATATTAAGATCTATTATTGATGAAAAACCTACAAAAGAAGAAGAAGATATCCATAAAGAAAATTTTATTAAGTTTTTATCTGATTCTAGAGAGTGGGCCTATGACTATATTGAAAATGTTCAAAATGGTATTGAAGGGTTTATAAAAAAAGTAGAGCCATCTATAAAACATTTTAATGAGTATGGATCTGTAGTAGAGGGATCACCTCATTATGGTAGTATGAAGATTATTAGTTCCGAGTTTGAAAAGTTAAAGACTTTACTTCCAGAGGAATTTAGTGATAGACGCTAGGGGTATTCCTACATGCGAGTGTCCAAATTGTGGTGGAACACTATTTAGAGCACTAATTGCATTTGACCCAGAAACGTATACAATAGGGATGTATCATTTAGATATAGAGTGTCATGCTTGTGGTGCTTTTTGTACCGCACCTACACCGTTAGATAATCCACAGGGGGAAAAATGAAAGAAATATTTTTATCAGTACTAACAGGTTTTGGATGTGGCGTAGTATTCGCAGCATTCAAATTGCCAGTTCCAGCACCGCCAGTATTTGCAGGGGTGGCAGGAATTATCGGATTATGGGCTGGCTATGCTATACTAATTAGGGTTCTATCCTAGGAGGACAAAATGGAACTAAGTAAGAAAAATAAGGCAATGCTTGCATCATATGCTCGCTCAGTAGTAGGTGCAGCGTCAACTCTATACATTGCTGGAGTAACAGATCCAAAGGATCTTTGGGCAGCACTAATTGGTGCTCTTATTCCAGTGGCGGCACGTGCAATTAATCCAAACGATCCAGCATTCGGTCGTTTGCCAAAGGCTTCTGATGTTGAAGAAGCATTAAAGTCTGCAAAGCCACGAAAGAAGAAGTCTGAGTAAATAGCTCGGCGAAGATAGGGCGTGATCCTTTTGGGTTGCGCCCTATTTTAATATTTCAATATATTTATCTTTTAAAATATCAACAGAAAAATTATTATATCCAATATTAAATGCTTTTTGTTTTTGCTCAAATTTATTACTAACAACATAATCATCAATTAATTTAGCAAGCATTTTAGGATTACCTTCATATACATCAATTAGAGTTCTTGCTCTAAATTGATCTATCTTGTTAGATTTAACCAACCATTCTTTTGGAAGCACCGTGTTGTTTGGTGATATATCTGTCATAAAAACTGGTAGTCCAGATAGCAAAGCCTCATTCATTGGAAGGCATAATCCTGCATACCTTCTTGGAAGAATCATGGCATCAAAACCAGAGTAAAGATCTTCTCTGTTTTCTGGACTTTTGGTATCTATAGACAAACGACTATCTTTTATATCAATATTAAGTTCAGACTGAGATTTTATTACAATTTCATAATCTGTTTTAGAATATTTAAGCATCTCAACTATTGTATTTGTTCCATTACGATCTAAATGTGCTGCTTTTCCACCTACATGCAATAATCTTTTATAGTCTTTACTTAAGTTATTAGCCTTTACCTTAGCAAAATTTTCATGGGTAGTTGGAGGTGGTAGGTGAATAACCCTAGACTTACTCCCAAAAGCCTCTGTAACGGCCTCAAAACCCCATAAACTGGGTGCTAGAAGAACGTCTGGAAGATCCAACTCTGGCCTCTGTAGATTGTCTAAAAACTCATAATTATATTGAAGTACTGTTTTGACATTTCTTTTTCTAGCTAAACTAATAAAGTCTTTATTATAAAATGTTTCACAAGATAATACGACATCAAGACCACGAAGAAATATATTTATATCGCTAGGTTTTGGAAAACCACGAACATGTTGGCAATCATATTTCTCATACCACTCTGGATGTTGTTTATTTTTATTGAATGATGTAGAGTTTATAAGCATAACCTTTGTAGGGTTAAGCATGTCTACTAATTCTTTTGTTTGATTACCAAGACCAGTATTATCTGATCTAGCAATTATTCCTAACTTCATTAATAGAGCCACGCCCAAATCATACCGCCACGTTCCCAAGATCCCATGGTGCGGACATGATGTGTTTCTGAAAGCTTTTGCACCATTTCACCCATTTGTCTACCAGAGCGAATGTCAAACTCCATAGTAATGTATTTACACTTGTTAAGGTTTTCTTTTGAGGCACCAAGAATAATTTCTGTCTCTGCTCCCTCAACATCTATTTTTAATACATCAACTTCGTTAATATGATATAGCATAAAGAAATTATCAAGCGGCATAACTTCTACTTCTGCACCAAACATGCCATCATCTTTAATGCTTGATCCACCACCACTATCATGAATCACTGCAGTGCCTTTAAAATCACTAATAGCATATGGGCAAGTATATATTTTATCTTCCATTTTATTTATTTCAATATTACGTTTTAAAGCTTCAAGATTATGTGGCTCAGGTTCAATAGCATAAACAGTAGCGCCATGATGAGCAGCATATACAGAGAATGCACCGATATTTGCCCCAATATCAATAACTACACCACCCCTATTGAAATGAGTGTCTTTAACCTCATAAACATTTTCTTGCCAAATTTCTCTTACTACAATTTGATCTGTTTCATACTCATCTCTTAAATCAAATTTAACAAGGCTTGCAATTGGAACGGTATATATCATATTTTTAACTCCTTAAGTATTTGTTCCCATCTATTTTTATATGTATATTTGCTTTTAACTAGTTCATGACCTGCTTTTCGTATTGTTTCACGCTCTTCATCATGCTTTAAGTAATAGTCAATAAGTTGTTTTAGTTGTTTAAAGTTTCCATATTCATAAAATACAAGATGTTTTTTATCTTCAAACTCTCTTTCCATACCTTTAACATATGGATGAATTATAAAACCACCACGCCCCATTGTTTCATAAACACGATCAGACCAGTAATTTGGGTAATTAAAATTAATACATAGGGTATCCCCAACTACAACTTTTGATGTTGCATACAATTTATTTAATACTGGTCCACGTATAGCTGGTTTTCCACCGCTTCCGTAGTGCTCAAATTTATCACCATAGGTTTCCTCTAACCAGTCAATTAGCTTAGGTCTATATTCCCATTCTGGATGGTATCTTTTGCTACCAACAAAAACAACGTCATGTGTTTTAGGATATTCTTTTAAATAGCACTCTTTATCATAAACCCCAGCAGGGACGTAGTGTCCAACTACTTTTGTTTTAGTATTAAACCAATCAGCCATCTTGCTATCAACAGTAAAAAAATGACCAATGTGTTTATAAACAGGGTGTGTGTTTAAATCTTTTTGTCTTTGTAAACCAAACCAAAGGTCAAGATGATATGTCATTGTTGGAATACCATAATCAGATAGAGTTTTTAATACTCTGTCCATTTCAAATTTGCCAGGAGTTCTCCAACCATGGGTATGAACCCACACAAGAAGATCTGAGTCAATAGAATATTTTAGTATTTCTTCACTTTTGGCTTCAGACTCTTGAAGTCTTATAACCTTATGACCCATAGATTCCAGGGTATTGGCATGATGTGTCTCACTAGTATAGTCAACACGAAAATTACCTAAGAATACTATTTTTGCCAAGACTACCCCTTTTTATTGATAACATCAATTATAGCATTAACGTACTTATCGTAATCAATTTCAATGATTGAATTTTGAGAATCTATTTTGTGTATTTTAATATCTTTGCCAATTTGAAATAATATACTTTTAATTTCTTCTTCTAACGACATGCAATGATTATATCATTGGCAGCACTAACGGGAATCGAACCCGTCTTTCCGCCGTGAAAGGGCGATGTCCTAACCGATAGACGATAGTGCCATGCGATCCATATCGGACTTGAACCGACGACCTCTACCGTGACAGGGTAGCGCTCTAACCAACTGAGCTAATGGACCTTGTATGCCAGTCACGTTATCTGTTTTTACAGCGAATATAACTACTGGCTCTACTCCCTAGACAACGATTCCAGCGGACACTCTCGACAAGTGCAATCCACCATCTATGCCAGCGACATTTTCGGGGCAGTTGTATCTATCCTGAGTCGAATCTAGATAGACCTTGTGGAACAAGTAGGACTTGAACCTACGACGACCCGATTATGAGTCGGGGGCTCTAACCAACTGAGCTATTGTTCCTTAATTTATTTTAATTTGTCTTTATAGCTGAAATTCTTTTCCAGCATTTAACACATGTTACGTAAGTTAAACCAGTAAATGGACAAGAAGATTTATTGGTTTCTATATGCTTGCATACTTTTTGTTTAATTATCATTGGCATAGACTTAATTAAATATATAAAAAAACTCATTTATTTTTCCTAATCATACGATTTTTTATTCCATATATTATTTTTGTACCACCCAGATATCACTGAATTACTTTTTTTCAAATAAACCTGTGCAGACTCAACTAAGTTATTCTTTTTTTCTAAAATCCAGTTTTCATTTTTAAATGGAATAATTTGCATTATAGGTGTTCCCTTTGTTAATATTCCGTCAAAGTTATTTTGCAATATAAAGGGTGCCTGACCACCTGCTGGAATTATCCATCCACTATCTATAATACCAGTAAGGGTAATAAATGGCAAATCAAATCTATTAAAAGGATGAGTAACTAAAACACTATATCCTTTTGGAATTTCTATTGCTAATGGAAAGTTCCATGCAAATTCATTTTTATAAAAACCATTTGGCTTTTGAACGTAACTCATTTCAATGTCTCTATTTAAAATTGCTGGATCACCATAATGGTTAGCTGTCAAAAATGGATTTCCCAACGAATCTTTTGTTATTACAACATCGTGTGCCAGAGTAACAATGTATCCAGAAATTAAAGCATCTAAAAATGGAATACAGTTTTTTAAAGTTTTTCTTAGTTTGGGGTTGGGCGGAGAAACTAATATACCATCCTGCCATTTTGGTATATCTTTATACCATTTTGGTATTAATTTTTTAGCAGGAACCAAGTTGTCTGGATATATATCTATTGCCGACTCAAAGTTAATTATATTTTTTTTCTTAAACATTTTTACCTATATTCTAGTAGAAACTATCTCCACACGCACATCCTCCTTGTGCATTTGGATTATCGATAGTAAAACCTTGTTTTTCAATTGTATTAATAAAATCTAGTGTTGCTCCTTCTAAATAAGGCAAAGACATTTTGTCTATTCTTACATCAAATTTTTCAAATCTCAATAAATGATCTTCTAGTTTATTTTCATAGTCAAAGTAAGTTTGATATTTTAATCCTGAACATCCGCCAGGCTGTACAGATATTCTTAAAAAAATAAATTGATGTGGATTTGTTATCTTATATTCATCAATGAGTTCTGATATTTTGTTTTTTGCATTTTCTGTAAAAGTCATCACATTACATCACCATCTTCTTCAATGTCTATTTCGTAAAAAGTTCCATATTTATCGTAGATAGGCCAAAAGGTATCCCATAAAAATAGATTTACTTTATATTTCCAACCTGTATATCCTGCATCTTCCATATAGGATATATCAAGCAATCCTTTGGAGGCTATTGATCCTGCTATATTTGCAATCCACCGAAGCGGAGGACGAGATTTATCTACCCTCGTCGTCCTCCACTCTCCGATGAAGTCATCTTCATGACGCATATTTTACTTCCACGGATCTTCAGTGGATGCTGTCATTGCCATTGCTGGCGATACATTCTTTGAAAGGCTATAGGAAGTTACTCCAATAGATTCCCCCCGCACATCATATGAGCTACGTGTTGAGCCGTCTGTTTTGTCTGTCCAAGTATCTTGATAAATGGTTCCACGAATAATTACTTCCTGGCCCTTCTTCACCGTAGACATTGCCTGTTCAGCAGCTTTATTCCACATCTTAACTGTCCACCAAGATGTGTCTTTATCTACCCACTCACCATTTGCATTCTTTACACGATCACTTGTAACAACACGGAAACGAACTCCCTTGTCACCGATCTTTTCTGGATCTGTGCCTAGACGACCTACTAATGTAATTTCTGGATTCATGCTCTCTCTTTTCTCTATAGTTACGCTTTTCCAGCTTTATCAGTTTACCATAACAAAATGGCTATGTCAAGAAACAATAATACCAAGAAGAAATCCAATAATAAAAGGAGCTAAAATTATTACACCTATATATTTTCTTTCAACATATTGTCTAATGACATCATTAGCAATATCTTGTTCTACTTCAACCCAATTATTATCAATATCTTTTGTAAAATATTTATATTTTTTCACTTCTTGCCTCTAGCAATATTAGCTGCCATCATTCTCATACCAAGTGCATTCGTAATACTTGTTTCAATCTCTATTGATTCAATTTCTCTAGCAATAGACTCTCGTACCTGCTTGACGACATTGTGAGTACCGTCACAATTTCCCTCCGTATCTCTTGTAAAACTACATTTACATTTTCCCATTATGTTCCTTCTTGTGTCTACTTAAAGTGTCATGAGCAAATATACCCCAACGCACCTCAATTTCTTTTGAACAAATATAACATATAACAACTTTGTTACTCATGTTATCTTTCTATTTTTAATTTATCATGCCATCTTACATGATCTGCCTGTTTATGGGGCGGTATGACTGAAAAACAAATAGTACATAAAAGCATTTCATGACCAGCTTTAAATATTTCAAATGATACCTCTGCCATATCTTTATGATACCAGGTTTGAAGCGTTTTTGCAACTATAGTGTATAATTAAATGATCTGGGAGGATAAAAATGGCAATAAAAAATAATATAGATTTAAATATAGTGCGTGGTAAAAGCGTAATGGTTGGAACTCCAATGTATGGCGGTATGAACTTTGCTAACTATTTTGAATCAATGATGAGGCTATCTATTTTTTGCGCTAAAGAAAATATAAAGCTTGGAATGACATATATAACATCAGAATCTCTGATTGCTCGTGGTAGAAATGAAATTGTTAAAAAGTTTTTAGATAGTGATTATGATTATTTATTTTTTATTGATGGTGATATTTCTTTTGATCATGTGGATTTTATTCATGCTGTGTATTTAGCTGCAACTAATGAAGATAAGAAGATTATTGTTGGCCCATATCCACATAAAACTATTGTTTGGGATAGAATACAAAAAGCAAAAGATCTTGGGCTTATTAAAGAAGATTCAGACTATATGAAATATTCTGGACGGTATGGAATTAATTTTTATGGTGAGAAAAGAGAAATAACACTAACGGAACCTGTAGAAATTAAAGATGGAAGTACTGGTTTTATGCTAATTTCAAGAGAAGTATTTGAAAAGTTTTATCAAGCATATCCAGAACAAAAATATGTAAATGCTAAAACAGAAGAACCAATGTTTGCATATTTTGACTGTAAAATTGATGAAATTGACAATACATATTTATCGGAAGATTATTTCTTTACAAGATGGGCAAATAAAATTGGTTATAAAACATGGCTTATGCCATGGGTAAAACTACAGCATATGGGGAGCATGTTATTTACTGGATCTTTTATTGATTTTGCGGTATTAAATAAAGCTATTGATGATAGCTCTAATAAATAACTATATATTTTCGTTTAATCCTCTTGCAATATCTGCACAAGCCATAAAAGCTTTTTTAGTTTGCCTGCTTTTAGCTTTTCCGTGTGTAGCCCAAACATCGTAGGTATATTCTATGTCTAAAGCAATCTGCTCTCTAATTTCTTTTACTGTAAAAACAATAAAATCCCAAATTTGTTCTTTTTGTTTATCCGTTAGCTCTTCTGTCCAATTATTCATCTCTATGCTCTCTTTTGTGTCTATTCAAAGTATCATGACCAAAGATACCCCAACGTACTTCAATTTCTTTTGAACAAATATTACAAATTACAACTTTGCCTTTCTCCATATATAGATTATACACCAATAACACCTATATGTCAATTACGCTTTTAAGTTCGGCGCAAAATAGAAATACAAAACCACCATTTGCCCCTTTGCGGGGCAATATGGTTAGGCATTCTCCCTTTGCTTTAACCAATATTTATATTCTGAATTAAGCTTTGTTTTTTTACTAGAATTACAAGACTTACATAAAGGCTGTAAATTTCCAACAGAGTGATTTCCCGATCTAGATATGGGAATAATATGATCTATCGTAATCTTTTCTGTAGTCCCGCAAAATGAGCAGGGCATGGAGTAAAGCCTATCAATCTCCTTATTTAAAATCTTATAGGAAGATCCTCCATTATTCTTTACCTTTTTACCTGTACTAGAGTTATACACATATTTATAAAACTTATCCCTATTGGCTTCATTCCATGCTTTTGCTCTGGCTACACGGATAGCACTAGTATCTTTTCTATATTGCTTTTTCTTAAGCATATATTCTTTATCTTGTTTTTGTCTAGGCCAACGCTCTTTATTGGCTTTCTTCCAATATTTCTTTACCTTTTCTGGATTGGCCTTACGCCATTGATTAGCATATTTCTTAGCACATTCTTTACATTGTCCAGATTTATTATAAAAGCTTGATAATGGCAACTCAAGGCCACATTTTATACAAGTTTTCATACTTCATTGTCCCATAACTTAGGCGGTATGTCAATTAAGTTAAGTCTAAAGATTTATCTATAGCGTCATCCATAGAATAGGGATGCTCTTTACTACAATTACCACATTCTTTACACATATATCTATTATACAGAAAGGGAGCAGTTTAGGGCTCATGCTCAGGAGCGCATCCCCAGAAAGGGAGGGACGACTTGCTCCCCCAGAAAGGGAGGGGAGAGAAGGGTTTCAAGGCCCTTCTATATCCAATTATACACAACTTTGGGCGGGTATGCAAATCAAGGCGGTATATAGGAGTATGCTAAACTATCCTAGTATGATAACCAACTGTATAAGATGTAAGACAAAACTAATCCCCATAGTCCATGGAAGAATAGATCCAGAAATGTTAGATATGCAGGATAAAGGATTATTGCTGATTAGTTTGGATGAGACCAGAACTGCTAATAGCTATTGCCCATTATGTGAAGAAGCCTATGGGGATTTTACTGATCTACCCCTGGATTTTGATCAGATTCATGATTAGAACAAACAGAAAATAGCTTTTCTTTTACCGCCTTTATTCCTGTGGACTTATTGCCACAAAAATAACAATAGGACATGAATCCCATATCTCTTTGGCGTATCTGGTCCAAAGCCTCTATTAGGCGAGAATCTTTATACCATTGTGTATGTTGGCTAGGCAATTTCAACTACCCCCTTTGTATCTAAACAAATCTTACAAGTTTCAAAGAAAGCATTTATTTCAGGAACTATCGCATAGTCCCAGTCACACTCATGTGGAGTCATTCTGGCTATGCGAATACGCTCAAAGAACTCTTCTCTTTTGGCTAAAAAGTCATCCATATCCATTTAAAGATTATAGCAGATATCCACATATTTGTCTAGTTATCCACAGGTTTATCCACATTTAAATCTTACTGTGGATATTTTTATATTCTATGAATGGAGGAAAGTGGAGGGAAGTGGGGAATGGACCACTTTTAAGAGGGGCGTTCGTAATGCTGCAGCGGCAAAACCCCCTTTCCAAATTTTCAAATAGGAATTTCCCCCATATACCACATATCAAATTGTTTGTCAAGTATCATTTATATCCACAATATGAGCAAAACTGTCTCAATATTTGATATCAAAATGTTATAAAAATTGCTCAAAATTGTGGAAAACAATAACAAAATGTTATAAAACATATTGGAAATATTTGAAAAATCCAGGAAAAAATATTGTTTGTTCGTAATCTATTTTCCAGGATATATTGTTTGTATATAGGGTAATGATCGTAATCTTTTTTATACCGCCCGCCTTTTGCCGCCCCTTGACAAAACGCCCGCTGCACGGTATAATGCCCGTCAAAATGCTGGGCTTAAAAAACGGCGTTCGTAATCTTATTTTTTCAAAAATGGCGGGGTATATAAAGAGATACCAATTACTACTATAAGAGCTATACCTGATATAAGGATATAGATATGTTTGGATATAGGGGTTTGGGGAAAATATTGTTTGGATCGTAATCTAAAAAAATGGGAAAAATATTCGATGTTCGTAATCTAATAAATTGCTATAAGGTTTGTCGAAAAATCTTATGGGTTTTGCTTCTTCTCCGCAAAGTCTAATAAATTATCTAGAGTTGTCCCATCTTCAATTTCTTTTTCTTCAACACCAAGAGCAGTAATAAATAATAAAAATGTTTCATTAATATATATCTGTCCTGTTTCTGTTACTTCATTAATAAGACCTTCTTTTAACATATATGCCATCGGCAGCCCAAGATCATTATATTCAATAAAGTCAGTAAAAGCTTCCTCATCTCTATAGTTCTCCCATAGATCTGATAGGATATTACATTTTGTTCTATAGTCCAGCATTACTTCTTACCCTTCTCAATTGGAATTACTTCAGCCTCTACCGCCTGAGCCTCCATAAACTCTACAACACTATTATACATAATGGCAGGGTCAAGTTCCCTGATTTCACAAAGGGTATCCCAAGTGACCTCAATACGAGCCTTACCTTCCTCAGTTAGTTTTGCCCAACCACCAAATACAAATAAGGCAAGTGTAAGTTCGTCCTCATACTCTTTCCAAAAATCTGACGGGAGAAAACCAACATTTTCTAATTGTGTTGCTTCCTGCCAAATAAAGGATAGTATTTCTACTGTCTTACCATAGTCCATTTTGTATCCAACTTTCATGTCGCTTCTTAGGATTTAGAATAAACTCTTTCTCCTCTTGTGCCGCTTCTATCATAGTGACTAATCGTGTATAAGTCAAATGAGGTAAAACTCTAGCAAGCATAACTCCTGTTTGTTCTAGGTCTAAATCTAAGTCTTCTACAATAGCCTTTAGTCTTTTGGCTACCCGTTCTTCGGGGGTAATCCCCCTACTAATCCTATAAGTCATTATTTATACCCTCTCTCATTGTATCAAATATGTTGGGGGAGCGCAAGCCCACCACAGCCTGCGCTCCACCCTTATTGTCGTGGGAGGACCCCTCGTCCCACGTATACAGTCCGTTCACCACACGGACCCTCAGTCAAACCCTAAACCATGGCTGGAAGGTTATAATCAATGAATGATTGTATTGGATGAGACATGCCATGGTGCTTAACAATATTATTAACAAAGTCAACAGTGACGGGCTCATATGACTCTTCTCCACCCTCTGGCCCTACATGCAGGCCAAAGCCTGTCTCCTCATTCCAAGATTGTCCAATCAACTGGCTCACAGTGATACGCAGCGCATATGGAATATCTCCCATAGCAATGCGTGGCATAGCAGCATTTAGGGCTGCAGCAAGGTCAGTAAATTTGCTGTCGCCTCCCCAATGGCTGTACAACGTTAGCTCCCCAGTTGGTGTTACAAATGTAAAATTAGTACGTGCTCCCATTATCTTTCCTTTCTGTATAGTTTGCATTAATCATATCAAATTCAAGCGGTAGTGTCAATTGGATCCAATCATTCATTATCTAACCACCCGTCCTCATCCAGGGATACAAGGAAGTTATTGTCTCTCATCCAATCACGGATTACTTCTTCTATGATATCTCCGCCTGAGTCCATGCTGAGGCCAAAGCCGTCTACATCTTGCCAGAACTTATCAAAGATTTGTTTTAATGTTATGCCTTCAGGCACAGCCTCATCAACATAATCATTTACAGCAAGGTCCTTCATCTGATAGTTCTCAAATATCTCTCTGATAACGTCAAAGGACCATACCCACATCAATGACGGGAAGACAGGAATCTTCTCTAACTTATCTATAATCTCATTTAGTTGATTATAAACATCATCTCTACGTGTTGCTTCTTGTAGGTCTAACTCACTCATTCACAGCCTCCTTAGCGGCAAGGGCAAATGACAAATCATATGTCAAACTATATAGATGAGAAAGTGCGTCTACCTGACCTTCCCAATATTTACGTTCCATAGATTCCATGGCGTCACTAAAGTCGTTCTCCTCTTCAATACGCTGTGCTTCTGTAAGTTCTTGTTCAGCCTCCAGCATTAATACTTTGAGGTGCCCATGCATGATATCAATACCACTGATACCATGGTCTACCTGCCTCTGCAGATATGGGTCTAGAGTTGTTGGCGTTATTTCCATTATTATCCTTCCTGTGCATTCTTAAGTATATAGTGCATACCTACTATTTGTCCATTTATAAAATTAAATTCAATATCTAAATCAGCAAAGTCTTTAGAGGCAGGGTCTAATGCTTCCATTTCTTTTGTTAATCCCTCTAAATCTTGCTCAAGACTAATAATAGTAATCTTGATAAATTCAATTAATGTTTCTAGATTCATTAGAGCCCTTCCTCTATCTGATGTAGCATATCCTCATATGCTTCTAACTGCCCTTGATAAAATGAGGCCATGTCTTCTTCTGTAGTCATATCAAGGTCATCTTCATATAACTTGATTTGCTCTTTGATATATTCTATTAACTTGGCTTTACGTGCTATGTATTCTGATTCCATTATGCTTCTACCCTTCTGTATTCTGGAACATGCTCCTCATCCAAGTATATCTTGTGGTCCTCACATTCCGCAACACAGTCAAGGTCTGCTTCGCCAAGATAATTACACTCACTGCAGATTTCTCCACAGTCATTCTCACAGTATTCCATGCAATCCTCTGCTTCGCAATCACGGCATTTGGATTCATACTCAGAGCCTTCTAGTTGTTCTCCACGCAGGAATTCACACTCTCCGCCCCAACCTGTTTCTTCTTCATAAGATAAGGTAAATAGTAATGACGGATACTGTTCAGATAATTTTGCAATAGCAGGCATAGGTGGAGACCAAGCGGTATTAAAATTATAATACACAACTAGATTCTCACCATTCTCAGTAGGACCCTCTATGTATGTATCAGGATATTTATCGTCTGCTTTTACTGCAACATCCCACTTGGTTCCCCAATTACGAACATTCCAGTTATACCAAGAGTTGTCTACTTGTGCTATGGCTAGTGTATCTGCCCACCATTTTTTATCTGTTACATCTAAACTAGATGATTGTGGTTGCTTTACATATTCTAAATCATCAATACCTTCTTGACGGTGGTTAAAAATATTATGAAAAGCAAATACAGGATTAGGATAAGTAGTTTGAGATACCTGCATTTCTTTTGTTTCCATATTCCATGAATCATGAATCATGACGAATGGCTTGTTCATTTGGCGAACAAGGTCTTTTACTAAATCAGGATTGCCTTCTATTGTTAATCCGTTATATACCCAATTTGGCATGGGGTTCCTTTCTGTTGGTCGTAATACGATTATCCCAAAAAATGGGGGTTTTTGTCAAGCGTTCGTAAAGGCTTTTGGTGTGATTTAGGACACATGGCCCTCAGCCAGTAAGCCAAGCAGTAGATCCTCAAGCTCTCTTAGGACCTCTTTATCTTCATCAGCAAACTTAGTATCCTTTATATGATGATGAATAGAATAGTTAAGAGTAGTGTACATTTTTTCTACTTGTTCGGCGGTATACCCAAGCATTATTTCTCCTCATTCCATTCTAAATAATACTGGTCTTCAGGGGTAAGATTATAAAACTGATTAAACCTACCCTTTATATAATTACTATCAGACATACTAGCAACCTGATAGTCTGCATATAATTGTCCTTCATCAAGATTATTATTAATCCATTCTTGAACTAGGTGGTCTGCGATATCTGAATAGATAGCGTCAATTACCATTTGGTTTTCATTGTTTAGAAATGATTCAGCCATTGTTTATCCTTTCATAAGCAGGCAGTGAAGTTACTGTTAATTCTAGCATTTGGTCAGGGTATTGGTCAAGCACCCAATTAAGAGCATTTCCAGCGGTATCAAAATCAGATACACATCTACTATTACCATACTCCTGTATATTAACTTCCCAACAGTCAATACCGCCAGGGGAGCATGAGTATTCCATTTCATATATTTCTACGTTTAGGGTCATAAATAAATTTTAGCAAAAACTGGGGAAAAAATCAAGTCGTTCGTAATTAAACAATATAGAAAAATATCATGGTTTCGAAAATTTTTAGCAGCTTTAGATCTAAATAAAAAATGAGCAGTTTATACTCTTGCTCAGGAGTTGCGTATTTATTTACGCTATCGCTAAAACATCTTTTACAACTTTTAGCAAACGATTTTTTTCTGCTGTAATTGTAGCATCAAAACCAGAAGCAGCAGCAAGTAGAGATTCGTTAGAACCACCACGAGCAGAGCGGTGCCAATCAAGGCGTTCAGTTAGAGCATTGAAAGCACCCCAAGCGGTGTTAGCAATCATGCCATTGAATTCACCTGTGTAAATATCGTTGATAACATCAACTTTATTTTCCCACTTTTTGATTGAACCCTTAGAATCTTTCTCAGGCTTAGGATAAGCAGCGAGAATGATATTGTTGAAATCTTGCGCTGTGATTTCTTTCTCAATCATAGCCTTAGCCATGATGTCAAAAGCGTCCATGTATTTGTTAGCAAGACCAAGAGTCTCACGAGCAATTTGAACTTTACCATTAGCGGTCTGAGTGTGGCGAATCTTGAAAGATTGCTTGATAGCATTCTTGCCACGCTTAGAACCTAGCGCAAGGTTTAGAGTATTAGCACACACAACACGAACAGGTGTAATGCTTGCTTGAATAGCAATAGAGCCGTCGTGTGATGTATTGATAAGAAGATAAGTCTTTACCTTATCAGCAACACCACTAGGGTCTAAAACTGTCTCACGCTCAAGAGCAAGAGAGCCAAATACAACACGACCACCACGAATGGAGCCAGCAGTTTCCCAACGACCTCCGCCGTCAAGAATATTATCACCGAATGAGAATAAATCTTCATTCTGTAAAACATGATAACGCTCACCGACAACACCAAGAATATCTGTCTGAGTGCTATCTGTAGGATTGGTACGAACTACATATTGGTAGTTTTTATCTGATGATAAGTGAGATGGAATATTTACATCTTCAAGACGCACATTCCAATTTGATAAGTTAGCAGCAGCAAGCATTTCGCTTGTTGTTTTTTCTTCTGTGAAAACTGTGCCTAGACCATGCCAAGCAGGTTCTCTGAAAGAAGCAAAAGAAGCAACGCCATTTTGCGTTTCTAATTCATGAGCCATTTATTTTTCCTTTCTATAGCCATTTAGAATCAATCTTAGCAGACATGGCTGGGAATGTCAAATAGGGCTGTTAGAAATCGGGAGAAATCGGACATCGTTCGTAACTTGACAAAGCTGCCATGATCGTGTCGAAAATTTTGTGGAGCAGTTTTAGGACGTGCTCAGGTCCTGGATAGCCCCACTATCACGCTTTATAGATGTTATCTACCTCAACATCTACTTCTCCGTCATGTAAGTTTAGTTCAGCATAAACATTTAAATCAATATCGCTAACATCAAAGTTAGCAACTTCATCCAAGGGAACCAATACTGTTCCTCTAATTGTGGCGGTAGCCTCAAATTCAATTTCCTTTGTAGGATTAAATCCAAAGATACTGCATATGTCAGCAACTATCTCCTCTGAATCCATATCAAGATAATCAGGAAGACGGTTTTCTAGCATATTTACATTAGAAATATACTGTGCAAGATTCTTAACATTACTGCGGTTTTGATGTAGTTCCCATTCAAGGTCTACAACTTTTACAGTAGGATAAGAAGCAACTCCATCCTCAATAACTTTGTAAGTAACCAATTGATTAGAGTTGTAGTGAGCAGGCACTACGATTTCAGTTGTTTCCATTTGTTATGTCCTTTCCTAACTGGTCAAACTCTTTTATAGAACTCATCATCTCATCTAATTGAGATTCTGTCAAGGTCACATGGGTGACTAGGGTAGCGGTAAGTGAAGCAAGATGAGCAGAATAAATAAACATTGCTCTAGCGAATTCATCGCCAGTCATTTCACTTCTGTTATGGTACAAGGCAGAAGCCATAGCCATAGTTTCTTCATCATGGACTGCTTCTTGTGTTGCCTGTTGTAATGCGATAGCGGTTGCTAACATGGGGGTTTCCTTTCTTTTGGTATTTACTAAGTCTAGCAGAAATCAGGGAAAAATACAAATCCCGTCTTAAAGCTCCCCTGTGAGAATGATCACATTTTGTCGAAAATTTTTTGAGCAGTTTTTTATCATGCTCAGGATAATTGGGTTGTGGCGGGGCAATTGCGATTACACAGTTCAAACCGCCACAATTCTAATTAGATAGTTTTTACCATAGCAAAACGCTGTTGTCCGTTTGCCAAGCGTAGCATTACCTTAGTTACATTTTTAGTTTGTGGAACAAACTTTTCAATGCGACCTGTAATACCTGTTTTAGAAGTAGTGAATAAATCTCCTACTTGATAAGTGTATCCGCCGAGTGTCATTTATTTTCCTTTCTGTTGGTGTGTGTTGAGCAGTTTTATTTCATGCTCAGGAAAGTATCTCACTAGAGATAACGAGCGATAGAGTTGTAAGTAGAAGTGGAAACTGTTTCCTCATCTGTCATCTTGAGAATACGAATTGCGTTCTCAATTTCATCTACCATTTCTTTGTATTGCCACTCATGGTAAGTGTCAAAATCCTTCTGCGGTTCAGCAGGTAGGTCAATAGCACCTTTAGGTAGGTTGAAATCAACATTTATCATGCCGTTGTAGCGGAGATTTGCTTGTAGATTTTCTGCTTTGTTGATAGCGTTGAGAGCGAGTTTGGCAACATCTTTAGACCACTTTTCGTGAGCCTTGTTGTATCGTTCCTCGTTTGTTGCTTGATTAGCCTTATCCTTTTGGATTTGTGCTAACTTAGTTTCTAATGCCTTGATTACCTTAGTGGTAGCAATTTTGACATTTATGGACTTATTGTTTCTAGCCATTTGTTTTTCCTTTCTGTTGGGGTATCTATCCTAGCATTTCTAGGTAGAAAAATCAAGTTGAGCAGTTTATCCTTCTCATGCTCAGGAGAGGTTAGCGTTTGCTAAGGTTAGTTTGCTTTCCAAGTTGTCCAGCGTGTCTGACCTTCAACATCAAGTTTGACCCGAACTGTGTTCTTGTTCGTTGGCACGATTTCCTTGATAACACCTGTCACCTTTGACTTCTGTGAGGTGTAGGTATCGCCCACCTTGTAAGTTGATACTGATACTGTCATTTGTTTCTCCTTTGTTAGTTGGTTATTGCTTTATGGTATTTATTATTTCATTTATTTTTGGCTTTGTCAAGTTATTCCCCCCAAAAATCTCATTATTTGAGATTTGTGAGATAAATCACTTTCCGCCTGCCATTGTTAGTGTGATTAGCAGGGCTATGCCTAATAGGATTATTACTTCCATTATTACCCTTTCTGTTGCTATCTCTACTTCTTTTTAGCAGAGAATACTATGTCCGCCTTATTATAGACACACAGAGAACATTTTACACAAGCAGAGCCCGCTTTGTCAATTAGCGGAATTGCTTTTTTATTTTCAGGACACTTTGCGCCTACCCGCCCAATCATCTCTTTCATGTCTGCCTGTCCTATTGCGAAAGTATCGGCTAAGTATGCTAATCTAATTCCACTTTGTGATAACTCTACGGCTTCCGCTTTGTTATCTGTATCAGTAGAAAAATAGAGAGATAGATTTTCAATACCCGTTAGGATACGGGCAGCTGAGGGTACACGGGTATAGACCCAAAATTGTATGTCTGTATTATTATTTATTACACTTTTCCATGCTAGTGTGTAAGTATCATTGAAGAAATCGCCGTCCCAGTGGATACGGAATAACTTTTGAGCATTGCGTTTATCACAATCTTTTCTAAACTCTTCAATCATTTCTGACAATAGAGTTTCCATTGTTTCTTGGTTAGCGTCTTTTAGTAAATTCCAATTATGGAGTAGAGTATCTCTTACTCCTTTGTAAATTCTTTCAAGTTTTCCTGCGTAGCATACCTTAGCGCATACAGAGGTTTGACTAGGACATGAATACTCTTTTCCAGCAGGTAATCCAAAAGTGTTGGCAATTGTTGGGGTTTTTCCATTTGGTGAGACGGCATTGGCGACTTTCCTATCATTAGAGCGTTTTAGTTTCATTGGGGCCTTTCTTTCTTTTCTAAGTCTATCATTTTTTTGTTGCTTTGTCTAGTGTATTTTTTCTTATTGCGTAGCGGCGTGGCGGCATTAGATCTGCGGAGGTCCTGCAGCTGACGTAATTGTTCGTTAGTTTTCTTAAACATAATTAAAAATACTACCAGAAATCAGGGGAAAAATCAAATCGTACGTAAAGGGCAAATCGGACAAATCGGGCGTGTCGAAATTTTTTTGCAGCTTTTTTTATTCTAAAATAAATAATTCAAATTGGTCTGCGTCAAGAATATTTATTAAATCTTTTTCGCCAAATTCATTTTCAATTACAAGTGAAAACCCGTCAGAAAGCGGGGAAATTGAAATAATTTTAACAATCTCATCCGCAATACCAATTAGATCGTCTACTTCTAATTGGTCTGCGTTGAGTACATCAACCATGCGATAGTCCATAGTTAGCATTGTATACCTATTTTATAACTACTTCGCCATTAGAATAAAAAGTTTTTGTATACATTTTACCCGTTAGGTCTGTTAGATTATAAGTTGCGTATTCTTTAGCATTTCCATAGTCCACGCATTTAGCCCAAGCCTCATGCGCTTCCATGAAGTCGCTAATTCGGTGGGTAGAAAATAACTCTCCGTCATACGAAGTAGTCAAGACATAGTTGTATTCCATTTTAGTATTCCTCTCTTTCAATAATCCACGCTTCTAAGTGGTGTTGGTCAATAATAGCGTGTGCTGGTGCGGTAGTCAAATTACCTTTATACAATACTCCTTCAGGCAGGGGTATTTCTAAGTGCCAAAGCCCTAAATCATTTACGGCGTCAATAGCCTCAATACAAGTTGGTATCATGAAATCAGGAACGGGCGGGTAGTGATTAGACTTTAGGTGTATCCCTATCTGAGTTTCAATGTCAAGATTATCAGCAAGAGCCAAATCATTAGCAAAACTACTTCCCATTATTATCTAGCCTCCATGCTTGAAAACAATTCAGGCTCACTTAGCAAACCATTATCATAGATTACTGAGCCGTCTTCATCTAAAATAATTCCATAAGTATTACATTCGCAATCCTCAATGTCATAGTCCTCGCCATTAGCAAAGCCATGATAACCTTTTCCATAGCACAAATCGCAATTAGCGATAGTGCGTAGTGCGTATTCTAATTTATCCATTTTTATTTCCTTTCTTTCAATACTGAAATCCTATCATGTCGGGCTGACATTTTCAACCCGACACGCCCTTTACCAAGAAGAAGTGTAGTAAAAGGACAATTTGGACATTTCGGGCAGAGCAAATACTCTGTCTAATTTAGCCTTAGTATTCTTTAGGTCTTTCCAATACCATTCATCAATATCAGTACCGCCAAAGAAAAATCCTGCCTGTGGCGGTATCAAATTAGGGTTGCGCTCTGCCAAAGCCCTATTCACTAGATCAAGTAAGGATTTCAATTTCTCATGCGATACATAGTATTCGCCACAGTCATCATTACCTTGTTGAACATTATTTACAAACCAAGCGTGTATCTGATTAGCCTTGCGCCAATAAGCACAAGTTACTTCAACATGAACGCCATAGATATCAACAGCAACATCTTTCATTCCTGCTGTTTCAACAATATTATTCCACAAAGGGAATACTGCTTCAGGTGAGTCATAGGATAATTCATCATTATTCTGTAACGCCTGCCAATTTACTTTTTCCACGTATTTCTTAGCGTGGAGATACATATCTAATCCCATTTAGATTTTCTCCTTCTGTATTTCTTTCTTTTCATTTTCTACAAAGCGTTGTAGGTCTTTTAGATTTTCATCTGTGAGGTAAGTTGAGATAACTCCAAAAGAATATGCGTATTCGCTATAACCTTTTGATTTTGCTACGGCAATAAGTTCATCAAGTATTTTTGTTCTGTCTAAACTATTCATTAGTTTTCCTTTCATTTTCAGGCTTCTAGCCTATCATTTTCTACTGACATTTTCAAATTAGACAGACATAAATCTCAAATAATAAGACGGCGTGTTTTGTGGGAAATCTCACATCGTACGTAAAGCGACACGCCCGACTGCGGGGGTCGAAAAGTTGTCGAAAAATTTAGTTGAAACTTCAACCGATTTAGTCAAAGTTTCAACCAATTTATTTAGATCAGGGCTTTGTTTGTTTCCAAATCAGCTCTGTGTTTTCAATTCGCAATTCTCTGTTTTCAATTTCTAATCTGCGAAGATTTGTCATCATTCCAAAAACAAAAACGCCGAATGAAATTAGAGCAAAAATCAAAATAAATTCTGTCATGCTGGTATTAGTCCTAACTCATCAACGCCACACGCTTTCTCAAATCGTGCTTTGTCAAATCTATCGTTATCAGATAAAAAGAATTGAGCGAATTCCTCTACCAAATCCTCAAATACCTGTGGGTGTATCTCGCCAGAAAATCCAGCGAGAATATTAGCAGTTTCAACATAGTCTTTTCTAGTCATCATTTTAGTTATCTCCTAGCATGATAAACGCACCGCTACCGCCTGCGTTAATGTGAGTAAGTTCCTGAAGTAGTTCAGGGGTAGAAAGTAGCGAAGGGTCGCCAATTAGTTCAGAAACAGCGTCTTGATTTAGTTTAGCAAATATGCCTTCGGGCAGGTTAGCAATTACTTTTGCCATGTCTGAGTGAGAATAAACTCTTGAAATAAAATTCACGCCGTTAGCGGTGAAGGGATAGTCAATATAAGTTGAAGTAGTCATTTTAGTTTTTACCTTTCTTGGGTGTGTTAGTTGTTATGACAATTTTAGCGATTTTCTCTAGGTTTGTCAAGCGAGTCGCTTCACGCTCTTTCTTGACTAATTCTTGGAATTCATGAAGTTTCATTAGTCTGCCACCTTTACTGCGACAGTAGCCCAATTTTGTTTTATGGACTGTCCGACACGAAAACGGATAGCGTAGGCTTCATAGCCGTCTAGCCAAATATCCTCACGCTTTTCAGCGAAAGTGATTTCGCCACCTTGAAAGCGGCGAGCAAGTGAGCGAGGGAAATAAGTTTGCCCAACGAGCAAATCTTCAATTGAATAAGTTTTCATAGTTTTTACCTTTCTTTATGTATCCTATTATTTCATTTTTTAGCGTGAAAGTCAAATTAGACACACACTCATTTTATGTGATTTACCTCACACGGGGAGTATGTCTAGCCCATAGTATTCTACGGCTTCCACGATCCCCATCATGCCTTTATAGTCTTGGCATGAGTAGCAGATAGCGTTCCAGCCGTCTGTTGTATGTGAGCAGAACACGCAGATTTTATCTGTTAGGCAGAAGTCGTTTTCCGCTAGGTATTCCATTATTTCTGATTTTGTTAGTGTAGTCATTTTTGACCTACCTTTCATTTTTCTTATAGGATAAGTCTAGCAGGGGGGACTGACAAAATAGCCTGTTTTTCGGGCGTGTCGGGAAATTATTTTTGTGAGGATTATCACACAGGGACAAATCGGACATTTCGGACTTGTCGAAAAAATTTGCCAGCTTTTTTACGGCTGGCATTTATTTATTCAACAACATCTAAAACTTCAAATGCGTCAAACTTTACAACATCAGATTCAGGTAATTTATACATTACTTTATTTAGAGCAAAGATCGCATCTAAATCTGTATCTGCTTCAGTAACGAAACTGATTAGAATATTTTTCTTAGTCAAAGTAAACCGCTCCTTTCACATCTTTATGATTTACACAAACATTACCACGAGGAATTTCTACATGGCATTTAAAGCAAAGCATTTTAACTTCTGCTTTAGTTAGTATTGCTAATTCTAAATCTAATTTAGTATCAGCAGAAGCATTTTCTAATGATACCCAACCAGCACCATTAGAATTCATTTCAAAAATTTCTAGTGTAGCCATTACTTACGACCACCTTTCATGTAAGAAGAAAATCTTTTTTCTGAACCACACTTTTCGCAAGTGCGGATTATTGAGGTTTTACCATTTGAGAAGGTATAACCTTGTTTATCTGCGAAACCGTCATGGTCGCAATTTAGATTAGTGTTATTGCTAATCTGAAAGTACCCATTTGGTACTGTGTAGAATTTGTTATTTAGTAAGTTAGTCATTTTCTAACTCCTTTCTTTTATCTTGATACTAGTATCCTAACATAGACCACTGACAAATTGACCTGTTTCTCGGGCGTGTCGCAAATCTTTTTTTGTGATAAGAGTCACAGAATCTCCCACCCACGAGGTCGGGCGTGTCGGTTTCGAAACTTTTTCGACATGTCCGTTTTGCCCCTTTTGCCTATGTGACCAACACCACACACGACACGCCGAGACAGGACTTGACTTTTGCGAGGGTATATGATAGGATACTCCTATAACAATTAAGAAAGGTTGGTTCAACTAATGGACTATTTTGATTACTATGATGAGGTCTATACAGACATCTACCTAGAGTTTGGCGCTGATAGCGTTTCAGACCCTGCTCACGCTGAGGCTTTGTTAGGTAAATCACAAAACTAACACGGCGTGTCGCCTTGACTTTTAGGGCGGTATAGAGTAAAATACTCAGTATAAATAAATAGAGACATCTAGGGTAGTGAGCCTAGCAAATAAGTGTGATACAAATCACAATGAGCCTAGCAAATAAATACCCAAAATGTCAGCCCCCAATGATAAAATGAAAGTATCTAAGAAAGGATAACTAAATGTCAGCAAATGTCTATACAACAGAAAGCCTACTAATTGGAAAGGCTTATCGTTCTCGTTCCCTAGAGGGAATTATTCAAGACGCAGAAAAGCGTGATGATGTCTGGTATGACGGAGCAGACGCATACCTAGTGCGTGTTCGCCCTACTCATGGTCTATCAGATAAGTATCGCACTATCGCAGTAAAGGTTGGTGAGTAAATGATAAACTCAATAGAAAGAATAAATTGTGATGAGTGCTACGGGCACGGCGTTATTTTCTACGGAGATAACGATGATTACGCAGTAGAGCCATGCGAGTGCGTGGCATGACCTACTCAGATGAACAACTAAGGCGAAAGGCTCACCTAGAAAATGGTGGCACTCTCGCTAACTATGACCGCTCTCATTATCCACAGAAAGAAAAGGTAGAAAATGAAACTCAAGATAACTAGCATGAACGGCAAAGAAATGGACATGGAATTGCCTACAAAAGAAAATGTCTATTACTTTATTGACTTGTATAAGAAAAATCTCAAGAAAAATCAGCGAGTAAAAATTACTTGTGATTTACTTGGAATTGACGGATACCTACAAGGCACTGCCCCTCTGCGATAAGCTGGGGGCGGTAGTGATCAGAAAAGTAGGGGGCACCAGTAGTGTGCTCACTATTATTTTTTGATTATTTTTTAAAATATATGTATCATACATCTTAAAAAAATTTTCAGATTTTTGGTATAATGAAAGTATGAATCCTAAAGAGCCAGAGAGCTTGGCACTAAAAATTTTTCAGGAAATGTGTTGCGACACATGCTCATGCAAAAACAATAAAGAAGAATCAAAATAAAAAAATGTTTTGTAGGCATGTTTATGAGTACGTTTATTCTGATGTATGTCCTGATTGTGGGCGGTATACTCATGAACCTGATAGAGAATTAGATATAAAATTATTTAAAGAATACTACGCTTCTGGAAAACACTTAGAGTATAAGTGTCCAATAGAAGGCGGTACAATAAGGGGTTGGTGGAGTATTTGAATCTGGGGGTAATATGATAAACGATGGTATTAATGACATACCAAGTAATTCTATATCTATTTTTCCAAATAAACTTGAAAATGGCGAATATGTTCCATTCGAATCTATAAGTAGGATTATAGAAAAACCATCTAAAAAAAGAGATTGGTTTACTCCGCATTTCTATAGATGCTTGCCATTAACAATAGCAAACTCCTATGGTTTTATTATAAAAACAGAATTTGATTTTGGATTTCAGTGGAATGGTGGGGAAGATATAAAAGATGTATCATTATATTTTAATAAAAGTCCTCAAGAAATGAATAATCTATACCCATCTATTGTTTCACATTTTGGTAGTGGAATAATAACTGTTAGTATGCCATTTAGCATAAGAACTCCACCTGGAGTTAATATTATGACTATCAATCCACCAAATTATATAATTCCAAATATTACTGTAATGAGCGGGGTAGTTGAAACAGATAACCTAAGAAGAGATTTTACATTTAATTTAAAAATACAAACTCCTAATGTCATGACTTTTATAGACGCTGGTACACCAATTGCTGCCTTTATACCAGTACCTAGATACTTTTCTGATAGCTTTGAAATTGTAGAAGCAAAAAATTTGTTTTCTCAAGATCTTATAGAAGAAGAGTTTAAAGCACTTCAAAAGGCTGAAGAAATAAGAACTAATTTAAAAAAAGAGTCAAAAACGGCGGTAGATAGATTATATTTATCTGGAACAGATGTTTATGGAAATAAATTTAAAGATCATCAAGGACCATAAACTACCATTTACCAATAGGACATTTTGCATCCTGCAATGATGTCTTAAGCTTCATGAAACAGCCGCATTTGCGGCATGTATTAGTTTTAGGACGGTATGCAGGACATGCATTACATATTTCCAAACGGTATTCAGCCAATTCTTCTGAACTTCTAGCCTTATTAGGATTTAATAAATCCCATGGCTTTACATCCTTATTCTCTGAATCCGACATATATTCTATTATAGCCTATAGCAGATATACTAACAAATGCCAGACATAGTGAATGTTTTCATTCATTGTTTGTCTATATGGTGGTTTAGTAACTCTATTTTCGGCTTCGCTTTATACCGCCGAATTTTTGTATCAAATAATGATATAATTTGTTTTATGTCAGCGCAAGATTGGTCAGGATTAATTTTAACGGTTCTATCCATTATTGGCATTGTCGGCGCTGGAGTTAGGTGGATCGTGAAAAAATACGTAGAAGATATTATGTCCGAATTAAAGCCAAATAGTGGATCTTCAATGAAAGATCAAGTAACACGGCTTGAAGATAAAATGGATAAAATGTTTGATATGATGCTAAATCATTTAGAAAATCATAGCAAATAATTACTTAAAATTTTTAGATTTCCAAACAAATTTTTTATAATAATCTTTTAGATAACTATTTCTAGTATTAATGTTTTTTCTAGCTTCCTCATGCATCATATTATTGTATTCTGATTTCCAACTATCTCTTTTAAAGGGAATCAGTTGAAAAATTGGCGTATTTTTTGGAATTATTCCTTCCCAATTTTTCTTTAATAAAAATGGATGACTTCCAGCTTCTCCCCATCCGTCGGTATCTATAATTCCACCTAGCGTATAAAATGGAAGGTCTATTCTATTAATTGGATGTGTAACAAAACAGCTATAGCCTTTAGGTGTCTTAATTGACCAAGATGGAAACCAGTTAAATTCTAAATTAGAATATCCTTCTATATTATGCCACCCACACGTATCATCTTGAATCTGTCCATTAACTCTTCTACTCATTATTGGTCCAGGAACACCAGGTTGATTAAAAGACCATCTTGCAATAGTGTTTCCATTTTCTATAGAAATCTGAACATCGCAATGAAGATTAAACGTATAGCCAGAAGTAAATCCATCAACTACGGGCAAACATGATTTTACAGTCAAATTAGGGGCACCATTAAAAATAAATTTTGATGAATTATTGCTATATTTTGGCAAATCTTTAAACCATTTAGGTATATTATATTTAGATGCAGGAGATGGTGGATCTGTAAAATCCCCAGATTCTTTAGTTACTGGATAAAACAAAATTTTTTTGTCTTTAATCAATTTAACTACCCCTATATATTATATATTAAAGATATTTAACTATTAAGATATATTCTTTTTTAATATATATTCAAGTATACACCAGTTCTCTGGACTTTTTTGCTTTATACCGTTTTTCAATTATAACTCTTTTATAACTTTTAATAACACTGTCTGGTTTGATATAAAATGTCCGTTTTTAATATAAACAAATGTTATAATCTATATGCTGTCCCGCTAGGTTGCTCTCTACCCACCCCCACTGCCCCTAGCGGGTTCAGCCTTATTTAATGGTATAATCTTGTTATGTGTATTCCAATGGTAGAAAAATATGGCGCAAAACCAGCATATGTGCAATGGACAGTAGTCCGTGGAGATACTGCATTTTTACAAGTTCAATTTTATGAAAGCGATGAATCTACGCCATTTGATACAGAAGGATGGACTTATCTTTCTACCGCATATGACCCAAATGGAAATGTTTTAGATAATTTAGAAGTTGTTGCAGAGGATGGGTATGCCACAATAAAAGCCTCACCAGACATTACTGAAAACTGGGGATCTAGATATACCACAGTTGTTGCAGAATTAAAATTTGATCTTCAAATTACTATTCCAGACCCAGATTCTGAAGATATTGTTTGGACTCCAGTAATTGGAACTATTTGTGTTTTAGGTAATGTAACTCCAAGCGGAGCATTATGAATACACCAATTGTAAAAATAGTAAATACAAACGATGTAACAGCACAAGTAGTTAAGATTGTTCCTTACACTACCGCAGAAGCTGTCCAAGGACCTGCTGGACCACAAGGACCTGCGGGACCTAAAGGTGATACTGGAGATACTGGACCACAAGGACCACAGGGAGAAACAGGACCTGCTGGTGCAACTGGTGCACAAGGTATTCAAGGACCACAAGGTGAACAAGGTCTTAAGGGAGACAAAGGCGACACTGGTGATACAGGTCCACAAGGCATTCAAGGTATTCAAGGTATTCAGGGTGAACAAGGTATTCAGGGAGAACAAGGTTTACAAGGCGATAAAGGCGATAAGGGTGATACTGGAGAACAAGGACCTCAAGGAATTCAAGGAATTCAAGGAGAGCAAGGAATCCAAGGGATACAAGGAGAACAAGGTCCACAGGGAGATGCTGGTACATCTGTAAACATTATTGGATCTTATGCGGATTATGCCTCATTAATTGCTGATCATCCAACTGGCAATCCTGGAGATGCTTATTTAATTAATGGTGATCTTTATGTATGGGATGATTTTAATTCAGAATGGGCAAATGTTGGAAATATCCAAGGTCCACAAGGTTTACAGGGTGTTCAGGGCGAACAAGGAATTCAAGGAATTCAGGGAGAGCAAGGTATTCAAGGTATCCAGGGTATCCAAGGAGAAAAAGGTGACAAGGGAGATACTGGAGATCAAGGTCTTCAGGGCATACAGGGTGTTCAGGGCGAACAAGGAATTCAAGGTCCTGCAGGAGCGGATGGAGCAGATGCACTTTGGAATTTTACGGGACCATACAATTTAGGTGCCTCTTACGCAATTGGTGATGTTGCAACATATGAAGGGCAAACCTGGTATCGCATTGATGCACATGGTGGAAATACTGGAGATACACCATCAGAAGGATTGTATTGGACATTAATTGCACAAAAGGGAGATACTGGTGCAACTGGTGCAACAGGAGACACTGGTCCACAAGGTCCTCAAGGTGAACCAGGAATATCTGGAACAACCGCAGTTGTGTCTCATGAAGTAAAGGCTGGAGAAGCACTAACTAAAGGTCAAGCGGTATATATAAGTTCTGCAGACGGAACTAATATGATTGTTTCTAAAGCATCAAATGTTTCAGAAGCAACATCATCAAAAACTTTAGGTTTAATTTCAGTTGATCTTGCTAATAATGGAATTGGTTATGTTATCACAGAAGGATTGTTAACAAATATAGATACTTCATCAGCAGTTGCTGGAGATCCAGTATGGCTTGGAATAAATGGTAATTTAATTTATGGTTTAGCAAATAAGCCAGTTGCGCCAGCACACTTAGTTTTTATTGGTGTAGTTACTAGATCTAATGCAAATACTGGAGAAATATTTGTTCATATTCAAAATGGCTTTGAGTTAAACGAACTTCATACTGTATTACTTGAATCTAATGGTTCTATTGCAGATAATGAAGTTCTTGCTTTTGATACCATTTCAGGTTTGTGGCAAAACCAAACAAAGTCTGAAGCAGGATTTGCAACGGTAGCGTCAAGTGGATCTTATAATGATTTAACAAATCTACCAACACTTGTAACTAACTTAAATAGTTTGTCAGATGTGACCATTACGGGAACTCCAACAAATCAACAATTAATTGTTTATGATACAGCAACTGGACAATGGAAAAACCAAGATCCAATTTCAGCAACAGGTATTGCTTATAAGTCAGGCTTTCCAGCATCAAAAACATCAACTGGAACAACTGGACAAATTGCTATTGATGGTGTAAATGGTGTTATGTATGTTTGCACATCAACTAATAACTGGCAGAAAGTCTCTTTAAACGGTGCAAACTTTTCAAATCCTGGCGGATTCGTTTAACAATAATTAGATATAATATCATAGTGGAAGGAATATTATGCCATCTATGAATTTTCCAGAATCTTCTAAAAAAAAGAAGTACTCAGATAATGTAGATAACTCTCTTATTGTAGATCCTTCTATGTACATAGCAGTTCCTGGACCACAAGGAGAGCCAGGTCCAAGAGGTCCAAAGGGAGACCAAGGACCAACAGGATTACAAGGGCCTAAAGGAGATCCAGGTCCCGCAGGTAGAGACGGTATAAATGGAAAAGATGGTAAAAATATACTATCTCCTTCAGAACAAAATATAGGTTGGGCAAGATATGATAATTTGGATAGAAAAGATATTCGCTGTGGAGCTGATAAAGGAAATGATGGATGGGTTAGATTTGGGGTAGATGGAAAAGGCGAATTTACAAACGAATCTTATTTGCCAAAAGAATCAGTATCTTTGTGGAGTAATGAAATACAGAAGCTAAACTTTAAAACACTAAAAATAGGTTCAATTGTAACAATTCGTTATGATGTAGAACTTGAGACTTTTAGCAATAATACTGAGGTTTGGTTTAGAACACACCTAGCTGGAGCAGATGATCACCCAACAACATACGTAGGTACTTTAAAATATCAGTTTGCATATGACCTATCTATGGAGCATACTATTTTTATAGAGGGAAAAGGTATTCAGGCAGCAGGCGGTATGCCACAAATAAGAACAGACCACGACGCTATATTTAGAGTAAAATCAATATATATATCAGTTTCATAATGGTATAATAAAGCAGGAGGAATAATGGCATTTCCAGGTACATATAATTTTAGCTACTATAGGGGCGACACCTATCAATTTAAGATTCGCCCAAAAAATTCTGATGGTAGTGTTTTTGATTTAGAAGCTTATGAAAATAATGCTGAGTTTACTGTTGCTACTGCTCGTGGTGATGGTGCTACCCAAGTAGACTGTGATGCTGTTGTTGATATTGGTGAGAATGTGGTTACATGTACAATTCAGCCAACAGAGGGATTACTTTTAAACGCTGGAACTTCTTATGTTTATGACGTTCAAATAGATAACGGGGCAGGTGTTGTATATACCCTGCTTACTGGAACAATAGCAGTAACTGATCACGTAAGTGGAGCAACACCAGCATGACAACTGAAATAGTAGTATCTACTGACGACTTAACAGTTTTAGCTCCACCAGATACAATAGAACTACTATTAGATTTTGGTCCAACTGGCCAAAGAGGAAGTCAAATTTTTTCTGGTATAGGTGAACCAGCAGACTTCACCTCTGGCGGACAAATATTTGGACAAGATCTATACTTAAATGATTATTATATAAATGCAGCTCCAGGATCAGATTACTCATATTTATATCAGTATAGGACTGGAGCAGGCGGTAGTGCAAACGCATGGTTTAAATTAATTAAAATAAATCCAACTATATATTCAGCAATTAATGATGTTTATTTTACTAACGGGGACGGTACTATAGAAATTCCTATTTCTAATATAACTTCAATATCAGCAGCATCTTTATCTGCATCAAACTTTTCAGTTCAATATAATCTTGTAAACTCTAACCCTATTGCCTCCTCAATATCCTCTATATCTATTTCTGGCACCGATTTAGTTATTGATTTAAAAGCAGCAGAGTTTGATGGATCTTCTTGGTCCAACTTAGATAGTGGAGTTTCTCCAATACCTTTCTCTGCTCATATGTTTATAACGGTTGTGATATAATGACAAAGGTGATATATTATGGCCTCTGAATCTATTGGTTTTCTTTACCCCACAGAAATTCCTGGGTACGCAGACTCAGCTGATATTCAAGCAGCTTTTCGTCTTTATCATTATGGATCCCTTGCTTATGATCCAGAAAATGAAGAGCCAGGAGACTTAGTAAATCCATCAATAGCATATACACTAAATGATCTTCAAACACAAATTACAAATTTAGATCCTTCAGGATCAGTTTCTAAATCTATTATTGATGCAAAAGGTGATTTAATAGTTGGGCTTTCAGCGGACAACCCATCAAAACTATCTGTTGGTAGCAATAATTTTGTTCTTACTGCAGATAATTCTCAAACACTTGGAGTTAAATGGAGCGCACTGCCAACAGCATCTACAACTGGAGCAGGTATTGTTCAGCTTAATGATACATATTCAAGCACATCTTTGGTACAAGCTCCAACTGCCAATGCTTTAAAATCTGTTTATGATTTGAAAGAAGACAAAGCTTTAACAATAAATGATCAGTCTGGAACTTCTTATACGTTAGTTGCTTCAGATGCAAATAGTAAACTTATTAGATTTACTAATTCTTCACCAATTACTGTTACAGTACCACCTTCTGTTTTCACTGCTGGACAGCAAATTAATATAACTCAGTACGGTACTGGTCAAGTTTCTATCACAGGCGGCGTAGGGGTTTTTGTAGGAGCTACGCCATCTCTTAATTTAAGAGCACAGTACTCTGCAGGTACCATAGTATGCATAGATTCAGCAACCTTTGTTTTTTATGGTGATTTGGCCTATCAATAAAATACATGATATAATAATGCTAAAGGAGACAATATGCCAATTATAGGAACCACTGGATCACAAAATACTAAAAGTTTTTTAAATCCAAATGCACCAACTATTGGAACTGCTACAGATGTAGGAACTGGCCGTGCCTATAATAATGGTGCAGCAACAGTTACTTTTACTCCCGCACCAACTGGTGCAGCAGCAACGTCTTTTACAGTAACATCTTCGCCAGGAGGATTTACTGGAACAGGTGCATCTTCTCCAATAACAGTCACTGGATTACAGTCTAATACATCTTATACTTTTACTGTAGTTGCTACAAACTCGGTTGGACCATCTGCAGCATCTGCAGCATCTAATTCTATTACGGCAACAACTGTTCCACAAGCACCAACAATTGGTACTGCTACAAAAAATACATCGGCTGTAGGACAAATAAATGTTGCCTTTACCGCTAATGCAAATGGTGGAAAATCAGTTACTACATTTACTGCAAGCAGATCTGGAGGAACACATTCTGGTGCATCTTCTCCAATACTTGCAACAGGACTAACACCAGGAACTTCTTATACATTTACTGTTACAGCCACTAATGCTAATGGAACTTCATCAGCATCTGCATCATCAAACTCTGTTGCTGCTTCCCAATATACATGTCCAAGCGGTGGATCTGTAAGTGGAAGTAGTTGCGTTCTTGGAGCATCAACAGCAACTGGATATCAATGTCCTAGTGGTGGACAGGTATTAATAGAAGGTTGCAGTGATGGTCCAGGTGATATAGTTTGGTATAGAGGTGATGCATATTACTGCTCTCGTGGAAGTTATGGAACAGTAAGATGTTGCTATGCACAATATCCACAAAATCCAGGAGGTTCATGGTCTCCAGACTGTACTACATACACATATTATTACTGTAATACTGGAACTTTAAGTGGAAGTCAATGTTTTTATCCAGCATCAATTGGATAAAATAAAAAATACATTTTGGGGGATTAAAAGTGTCAGAAGATAAGCCTTTACGTCCTTGGGATATTTTTAATAAAAATGTTGCAAAAATATTGCCAATAGAAAAAGAAAAAAGACTATCGATTTGTTCTTCATGCCCAGAATTTATTTCTTTATCAAAAATGTGTAAGCAATGTGGGTGTTTTATGCCCTCAAAAGTTAAGTTAGCAGGAGCAGAATGCCCATTAGGAAAATGGGGTCAAATGAATGTTAGTTTAGAAAAAGAGGCAGATATATAAAATGTCTATAATAGGAAATGATGGAACTATTGTTAATGAACAACAGTTTAATGAATTAGTAAAACAAGACCCATACCACTATCTTGCTTTTATTATTGATGGAAAAGTAGAATATGTCCTGGGAACTGATATAAAATTTGCTGCAATACTTTTAAGTAATCCAATAGTTAAAAATATAACAGATCTTACAGATAGGATGAGGATATCAGAAGGCGCAATATATAATGAACAGACCGATACAATAACACCATTATGGGGCAATATAGATACAACACACTCTCAGATTGATTCAAATAGTGCTTAAAATATATAAATATAATATGATATAATTTAACTATTCTACATTAGAAAAGGAGTTAATAATGTCAGAAGAGACTAATTTTACAAAGAGAATTGCCTTTGTTGAAGATAACACTATTCTTCAAATATTAGATACAGATGATGCTGTAGCAAGTCTAGTTTTGGGTAATATTCAAAAAGTAGATATTACAAATTCTACAAATAGCTCTGTAGCAAAAGTTAATGACATTTATGATTCTGCATCCGATACCATAATTAGTGTTGATTCAAGCAATAGCGAAGCACAGCAATAATATTGTTTTAAAAAAAATAACCCCCAGACCTTGAAGCCTGGGGGTATTTTTATGCCCTAAATTATTAATCAGGGAATCTATTTAGCCATTTGTAATGAGCACCTTTATTATAAGATGACCATGAACTCCAATCAGTACCGCCTTTTGTCATATGGTAGACAATTTCGGCGTTCTTGACAGGGCTAAATAACTCAGCATTAAGATCTAACTCAAACTTATCTCGTCTGTCTGGACCAAGTGTGCCAAGCATATTAATCTGAAAGATTCCAAATGAGGAGTCTCCAGTCTTGGTGTTTCCATTAAAAGCAAATGGACGACCATTGGATTCAGCCTTTGCAACTGCCCAAGCAGTTTTAAGACCTTTTCCTTTGAACCCTACTGCCTTAAGTAATTCAACCAACTGGCTGTCAGTTAAACTATGAGCATTTTCATACTTAGTAAGTATTTTTTTATTTTTATCTTCAGAAAGCAGAAAAGCCACCTCTAGGGTGGCAAGAGCAGAAGCTTCCTGTTTTGATAAATTATTTTTGGTTGCATGAGACGGTATAGCGCCTAAAATAGACACCAACAGAAACGTACTACCAATTACCCCT
>Ga0315904_10000833_pt1 | contig 49012 bp, 59 predicted proteins | sample LakEriMetagenome_6_FD_203529 | JGI IMG/M metagenome (GOLD analysis project Ga0315904, IMG submission 203529) | Freshwater fungal communities from buoy surface, Lake Erie, Ohio, United States - Buoy 12 MA120 | ecosystem: Environmental > Aquatic > Freshwater > Lake | place: USA: Lake Erie, Ohio...
TGTTCGTAGTTATATGGGCGGTGGGACTCCTGTGGCTGACGACAAGAAGCGCGACGATGAGAATGTCCCTTGGTCACTGATTGTTGTGGTGATGGCGGTTCTCTTGATGTTCTTTATTGTGATGCCGATCTTAGCTTTTATGTACTACGACATGTACTACGCAACCCAAGCGGCGGTGCATGAGGTGCGGAAAATGAAAGAACTACGCAAAGAGATACTGATTGAAAGGATGTACGGGAAATGATCACACTCGCACAATTCAAGAAGTTCGCCCCGCATACTAAGTATGCCCAGCAGTGGTACGACACCCTGTTCGGTGCGCAGACGGAGTTCGGCGGCAAGTCTCTCCTAGATGAATATCAGATCAACACCCCCAAGCGCGTGGCGGCGTTTCTTGCCCAGTGCGGTCATGAGTCGGGTGGCTTTGTGTTTGTGACTGAGAACTTGAACTACTCAGCGTCTGGCTTGATGCGCGTGTTCCCGAAGTACTTCCCAACGCAAGAGCTTGCCAAGCAGTACGAGCGCAACCCCAAGAAGATCGCCAGCCGTGTGTACGCAAACCGGATGGGTAATGGTGACGAAGCGTCTGCCGAGGGCTTTGCCTACCGGGGAAGAGGAATTTTGCAGCTAACTGGCAAGGATAATTATTTTTGGTTCGGTGCGTCGCTTGACCTGACACCACAACAAGCATCGGAATATCTGGAGACCTTCGAGGGCGCAGCGCAGAGTGCCTGCTGGTTCTGGGAGACGAATAAGCTGAATCGGTTCGTGGATGGCAACGACTTCAAGGGCTTAACCCGTGCGATTAACGGCGGCTATATTGGATTGGCAGATAGGGAGCATCACTATGAAATTGCGTTGGCTATGCTTGATACTGGCAGTCGTTTGGCTTAGTGGGTGTGAGCGGGTTCGGTACTTTTGCCAGAACCCAGAAAACTGGGACAAACCGCGATGCCAACGACCACAATGTGCTGTAACAGGAACCTGCCCGGATCAGTTGCTGAAACCGGAAATGCTTAAAGAGGAACCCAATGAACCCGCTAAAACTGATAAGCCAGTTCCTTGCAATGACGCAGGAACAACACGATGCCGTAATTAAGTTCTGCATCGCTGTAACCTTCTGTTGCACCGTGATCATCATGGTGGGCGTGAGCTTGTATTCGGTGGTATTCGTCGAGCAGCCAATGTCGGGCATGGCCCCAGCGGACAAACAGTTCTTCCTGATTCTGTCAGACATGAGCAAATACATCCTCGGGAGCCTCGCGACCCTCCTCGCGGTCAAAGGCAAAGACGCGCTCCAGCAGTTTGTGCCACCCGGACTATCGACCAAGGAAGAGCGGGAAGACAAGCCGACCCCACCGGCACCCAAGGCACCTGCACCTACGCAAGCACCCATACGCATGGAGCCAACGATTGACCCTATTAGTTCAGCGCCGCAAGTAGTTACAGGCTATGGCGGCAAACCAGCCCCAGTGCAACCACCTCACCCGGAGATTTCATAATGAAACTACTCGCCCTACGGATGTTCGTTACCGTATTTGCAAGTTTATTTTTGGTGTTCCAGATTCACGCTGCCGAGACGAAGAAGGTCTGCAACGCCCAGAAGGATAAAAAGGGTAAAGAGGTGCAGGTCTGCAAGGAAGTCCGAGTGCACAAGAAGTTGGATAGCGCCACCAAGGTGCCACCTAAGTGACAGCGTTCTTTAACCCGTGGGTGCTGTTGACGCTTGTACTAGCGATTGCCGGTGCGGCTGGGGGCGGGTATTATAAAGGCAATTCTGCGGGCAAAGCCGAGGTACAGGCCGAGTGGGCAAAAGAGAAGGCTGAGCAGTACGCTGAGTACGCTAAAGGGCAGGAAGCCGCCAGAGCGCGTGAGCAAGAGATGCAGGAAGCGGCAGATAAGCTGCGGAGGGAAAAGGATGCGCAGATCAAAGAAATTAATGCTCGTGCTACCGCTCTTACTAACAGCTTGCGCGACAGGCAGGAGCGCCCCTCCAAAGATGGTTCCATGTCCGGTACCGCCCGATCTTGCGCTGGAGCCTCCGGTGCGGAATTGGCAAAAGGAGATGGAGAATTTCTTGCAGGGTACAGTGCCGACGCAGCCCGCCTCCAAGCAGCCCTCGACCAGTGCATCAAACAATACAACGCCATCAGGCAGACAGTGAAATAAGTTTTATGAAACAACTTCAGGATTTTATTCTCACTGTGCCAAACGTCTTAGCGGCGGATTTACGTGCGAAGATTTTGCAGGAGTATGCAGATTCGGATGAGTGGGAAGCTTCACGCGTGGGAAATACGCCCGTAGTAGATAAAACATACAGAGATGTTTCTGAAATTTGCGTATCGAAACAAGAAATTATCCAAAAAAATATTGTTGCACGTGCAGAGATAGACAAAGATCTTTTTGCTTGTGCGGGTTTTGTGCTGGTCGAATATCAGAAAGCTTTTGCAGAATTTACAAAAGTGCATATTGAAAACGATGAGGGGTATAAGTTACTGAGGTACGAAGCCAATCAGTTTTATGTTGAGCATACTGACGATATAAAACAGCAGCCGCGTACAGTCTCTTGCTCGTTTGCACTAAATGATGACTACGACGGCGGCGAATGGTCTTTCTTTGGCGGTGCGTACACAACGCGGCTAAATGCTGGAGATGCTATTTTGTTTCCGTCAACTTTTCTGTACCCGCACAGCATTCGTCCAGTATTAGAAGGTACAAGGTATTCCGTCATCACTTGGTTTAGGTAAAACAAATTAACGCCGTCAGGCAAAAGTAAGGAATAGCTATGCCTAGTACATACAGTCCAGACCTACGAATTGAACTGATTGCCAACGGTGAGCAATCGGGTACGTGGGGTTCAACGACCAACAGCAACCTTGGCACCATCATCGAAGATGCTATTTCTGGTTTAGCTACGGTTACGATCTCAAGTTCAAACCAAGCGTTAACCGCACTAAACGGTGCGGCAGACCAAGCGCGATGTGCAGCCGTAGCGCTGACTGGAGGCAGTGCACCATTTAACTTGTTCGTGCCGCCGGTAACTAAGCTATACGTCATTAAAAACAACACGGCGTATTCCGCGTCCGTCTACTGCTCAACGGTTCTTGGCAACACCACCGCTGCCGGTGCGGGTGTGGACGTTCATGCAGGCAAGAGTGCATTAGTTCGCAGTGATGGCACCAACGTCGTAGATCAGCTAAATTATGTTTCGGATAGCTTCGAGATTGGCACAACACTAACCGTCAACGGCGCGTCTACACTTACTGGCGCAGCAACATTCGGTAGCACAGTCACGCTAAACGCTAACCCAACGCTTGCCTTGCAAGCAGCTACTAAACAGTATGTAGACAGCGCAGCATCTGCCAGCTTCCCGGTGGGCGGCATCATTATGTGGTCGGGATCGGTGGTATCGATCCCCGCTGGTTGGGCGCTGTGTAATGGTTCAAATGGTACACCGGACTTGCGAGATCGTTTTATTGTAGGTGCTGGCAGCACTTATGCAGTGGCTGCAACAGGCGGCTCTAAAGATGCAATCGTTGTAGGCCATACTCACTCAGCTAGTTCGTCTGTTAGCGACCCGGGCCACACGCACACATATCTTGGTACTGTTGGGCCTTCTGGTACGGGCGAATCTAGTCGTTTGAGCGTCCCCTCTACTCGTACTACTAACATTGCTTACACCGGTATCTCCGTATCTACCTCAATTAGCCCATCCGGTTCATCTGGGACTGACGCAAACTTGCCGCCGTACTACGCACTTGCGTACATCATGAAGACGTAAGAGGCCAAGATGCCATTACAAAAGTTACAGTTCCGCCCCGGTGTAAACCGCGAAGGCACTACGCTTGCTAACGAAGGTGGTTGGTACGATTGCGACAAGGTACGCTTTCGTTCTGGCTATCCTGAAAAGATCGGTGGCTGGTCGGTTCAATCGTACGCCACGTTTCTTGGCATTTGCCGGTCTTTGTGGAACTGGATCACACTCAAAAGTTACAATCTCATGGGTGTTGGCACCAACCTGAAGTTCTATGTAGAGTCGGGCGGTGCTTATTACGACATCACCCCAACTCGCCTTAACACTACTAACAACACTACGTTTGCCGCTGATACATCAGCACCTTTCTCTGCGTTCATTACAGTAACGGATGCTGGCGCATCGAGTTTGCAGGTAGGGGACTTTGTAACCTTCTCCCAAGCAGTTAGTTTGGGCGGGAATATAACAGCAGCTATTCTTAATCAAGAGTACCAGATTCAAACAGTACTATCTGGTACGTCTTACACTATCGTTGCACGAGCGGCAGGTGCGCCTATTGAAGGCTATAACTTTACAGTTAACACGGCTACTTCAACCATATCACTTTCTTTACCTTCGACGGTAACCATTGCTAACGGCGCTACTGTTACGTTGGTTATCGGTGCTGGTGCGCCGGGGGCGTTAAACTACGCTACGGCATATTACATAGTCAACGCGGCGGGTACGACGTGTCAGTTAGCAGCAACAAGCGGTGGCACACCCATTACACTAACCAGCCAAGGTATTGGGCTTCAGTCGTTGTACCTCACTGTTGAGTCTAACGCATCAGATTCAGGTGATGGCGGCGGTGCGACTGATGCTGCTTATCAGATAAATACAGGGTTTCCAGCGTTCACAATCGGTACTGGTTGGGGTGCGGGGCCTTGGTCGCGTGGCACATGGGGTTCGGCAACGACAACGGGTTTTGGTTTACAGCTTCGTCTATGGAGCCAGTCAAACTTTGGTGAAGACCTATTATTTAACCCACGCGGCGGTGCTCTATACCTATGGCAACCGGGGTCAGGTGCAACTCCTGCGTATGGTACTCGTGGCTCTGTCGTATCTGGTACATACACACCATCGCTTATAAACGAGATTATGGTGTCGGATTCTTCACGAATCGTTATTTGCTTTGGTTGTAATGATCCGAGCGGTACTTACGGGCCAACAACACTTGATCCAATGCTGATTCGTTGGTCAGATCAAGAAAGCTACACCCAGTGGCAACCACAAACTACTAACCAAGCCGGGGATTATAGGCTATCTCATGGCTCAGAGATTGTTGCTGCCTTGCAAACCCGTCAAGAGATTAACGTCTGGACAGATGCAGCTATCTACGCCATGCAATACCTCGGGCCTCCATTTGTATGGGGCTTTACCCTTTTAGCGGACAACATCTCAATTGCTTCGCCTAACGCTATGGCAACGGCGTCGGGTGTTGTTTACTGGATGGGGGTCGATAAGTTCTATGTCTACTCAGGTCGGGTAGAAACACTGCCATGCTCAGTGCGTACTTTTATCTATGACGACATCAACCGCGATCAGTTTGCACAAGTCTATGCGGGCACCAATGAGGGCTACTCTGAGGTGTGGTGGTTCTACTGCTCCAAGAACTCAACTATTATTGACCGTTACGTGATCTTCAACTATCTGGATCGCGTGTGGTACTACGGCACGATGGATAGAACCGCGTGGCTTGATTCACCGCTTCGTCAATTCCCAGTTGCCACGACAGGCAGTAACAATCTCTTGGTCTATCACGAGTCGGCGGTAGATGATGGCGCGACTAACCCCCCGAGTGCAATTAATACTTACATCCAGTCATCTGACTTTGATATTGGCGACGGGCACAACTACGGGTTTGTCTGGCGGATGATTCCCGACATTACGTTCAACGGGTCTAACACTTCTGGTACTACGACTGTAAACCCAGAAGTTAATTTTACGGTACGCCCACGCCAGAACCCCGGCTCTGCTTACAGTGCTTCCAATAACCCGACGGTGCAATCAGCGGCAGCACAGACTTACAGAACGACAACGACGTACAACGTGCAAGAGTTTACTGAGATTGTGTACACACGGATTCGTGGGCGGCAGATGGCGTTCAGGGTAGAGTCCAACACGCGGGGTACGCAGTGGCAGTTGGGCACCCCCAGAATCGATGTTCGTCAAGATGGTAGGAGGTGATTATGTCTACTGGTACAACTAGAGCACCCCTCTTACCCTATGCCCCGGTGCAGTACGACCGGCAGTACATGGACACCTTGAACAACATCCTGCGGCAGTACTTCCAGCAACTAGATAATGCCGGGCCGAGTGCAGCGTCCACTCAGTTTTTGAACGCTACCGATATCATTTCGGCAATGAATTTTAGTACTGTTGACAGAGCTACAGGGGCTCGTGTAGTCAGCCTGCCGACTCAAGCCGATCTAGCCAACTTGCGGGTAGGTGATCTGTACAGGGACACTTCGGCGGGCAACGTTATCAAGATAAAAGTATAGGGCAGGACGGTCTTGCGCCTATGATCTGCCGGTATGAAGTGTTAAACTTTGACAAATTTTCACGGATGAGGTAGCGATGAGCCTCCACCAATTAGCAAACCATCTCCAGTCCAAAGGCAGACAAGGCGACGACGTTCTTGTCCACATGACCCCACAAGAAGTCGGTGGTCTGCAAGCCCTTGCAATGGCGCATGGCGGCTCTCTCACCATCAACCCAGAAACAGGTTTGCCGGAAGCTAACTTTCTAAAAAGGCTACTGCCTACTATTGCGGGTTTTGGTCTGTCCATGATCCCCGGTGTGGGGCCGTTAATGGCGGCGGGTATTGTGGGTGGCGGCACCGCCTTGGCTACGGGCAATCTGGGCAAAGGACTTATGGCCGGTCTCGGCGCGTATGGCGGCGCGGGGTTGGGTGCTGGCTTGGCGAATGTGGGCGCGGCAGGGGCGGCAAAGGCGGCGGGCACCAGTGCGGTAGAGGTGGCAAAAACTACTGGCGGTGCAGGCGGCGCTCCAATCTGGGCTAACGCAACTTCTGGTGGAACAACGCTGGCTTCCCAAGCAACCGCCGCTAATACCGCAGCCGTGCCGGGGGCGTTTGACAAACTAGCCGCAGGCGCAAAGACGTTAGGGCAAACCGGCGGCTTTACCAACCTGTACAACGCACTTCCTACGGGCACACTGCCCGCACTGGGGACAGCCGTTGCCGGTGCAATGGGGCAAAAGGGCATCACGCCGCAGAAATCTACCGCTTTGATTCGCCCCTACACGTACGAAAGAACACAAAACCCCCAAGCCTATAACATCGGCGCACCGATGTACTCGGCCACACCGGGAACCAGTGCTGAACAGCTCTTTTTTACCGACGGTTACACAGCACAAAAGCCATATCTTGCGCCGGGACCCGAGTATCCAAAAGCTGCGGACGGCGGATTAGTAGCGCTTGCCGTAGGCGGTCCCATAGAAACAATGTCTGCGTTGAATGCTGTGGGCGGTAACACAAAGTACCCGCAAGCACAGCTAAACACCCCGCTGTACAGCAACCCTAGCATGCAGCGCCCTGAAGCAGTGAACGTCATTTCACCAAGTGGTGAATCTGCTGTTGGTACGTATAGTGGCGAGCCGAAGTTTGCTGATGGGGGTATTACGCCTGCACCACAAGCGGGGGCTGGGGCGTTTAGATTGTTTGGCAAGCTGTTACCGCAAGCAGATCCAAGTGGATACGCGTATTCGTACAACCCGGACACCATGCAGTTTACGCAACTCGCCGCGCCGACACCGGCCACAAAATCTGGCCCATTTAACCTAATTAGCCGTGCAATAGCCCAAGGCGTAAACACGCTACAAGCTGCGCCAGCAAACGGAACTGTATCTGGCGGCGTAGCACAACCAATGGCAGCGCCAGCAATGCCAGCGCAACCTGCATACACACCCCCATCAATCCCTGAGTATCAAACGCCGGAAGATCAGCTTGGCTTAAATGCGTTCTACGGCATGATGAATCAAAGCCTTGGACAGATAGGTGGCTATGCTGCGGGCGGTGGTATTTCTGATCTTGGTGGCTATTCTGATGGTGGACGTTTATTGAGGGGGCCCGGCGATGGAGTTAGTGATTCTATCCCTGCTGTCATTGGCAAGCGTCAGCCTGCTCGTCTTGCTGATGGTGAGTTTGTGATCCCCGCCCGGATTGTTTCAGAACTTGGCAACGGCAGCACCGAAGCCGGGGCACGTAAGCTCTACGCCATGATGGATCGCGTGCAAAATGCGCGAAGAAAAAGCATGGGCAAAAAGAAGGTAGCTGTTGATAGTAAGACAGATAAACTGTTACCGGCATGAAAACGCAAGCAAACCCTGATTGGTTTGGTGGCAATCAAGACGCCATAAATTTGTTTGACATGCTGATTGACTTGGCGCATACATGGGATGATTTAGTTGATAAAGACAAGGACGTAACGGAAGCAAAGATAAACAACGCGTTCATGATTTGCCTTGTTTATTTGCCAATGAATCCGTTTTATCAGCTAATTCAGCGCGATGTGATGCCTATGTGGATAACGGTGGTATCTGCGTACCAAACGGCAAACCACTACGAAAGAACTAAAGACGCGCACGGAGTCGAAATAGCGCACACCTTACGCTACGCAGCAGGACAAATTATTGCGTATGCCGTGCATGTTTGTGTAGGTCCAGAAAAAGCCGCTGAGTATTTACCGGACGTATGGAAAGCGCTGGTTATTGAGCGGTTTGACGATTACCGCAAGGAGCATATAAATGCTTGAAGTCCTAAAATTCTTTTTCTCTCCCCGCTGGTACACGTTCAGCATGGGCGGCGACGAACCTGCGCAACCAACACAACAGACTACTAGCACTACGGAAGTACCGGCGTACGCTAGGCCGTACGTCGAACGCATGCTGGGTAAAACCGAAGCGCTTTCTGGGACCCCCTATCAGGCGTATAAGGGGGAACGTATTGCTGGTTTTACGCCAATGCAACAGCAGGCTTTCCAAGGTGTAGCCAACATGCGCCCCGCGCAGCAGTTGGGGACCGCTACGCAGATGAGCGGTATTGCAGGGTTGCAAGGTCTTGGTGCAGGTCAGCAGTACGCACAACAAGCGACAGATCCTTACGCGATGGGCGCGTACATGTCGCCGTTTACAGATTTAGCTCTTGCTCCGCAACTACGTGAAGCCGCACGCCGTTCGGCTATAGAAGGGCAAATGAACCAAGCGCAAGCGGTACAGCGCGGCGCATTTGGTGGTTCGAGATCGGGTTTGATTGAAGCGGAGCGGCTGCGTAATTTGGGGCAGCAGCAGGCAGACATCTACGGCAGGGGGCTGCAAACCGCCTTTGAGCAAGCGCGTCAGGCGCAGCAGTTTGGCGCAGACCTTGGCCTTCGCGGAGCCGCAACCGGCCTTCAAGCTGCCAGCACGCTGGGGCAGTTGGGCCAGTCACAGTTCGGTCAGCAGAAAGACATTTTGCAAGGGCAGTTGTCGGCAGGCGCTCAACAGCAAGCCTTGGAGCAGCAACGTCTGTCACAACAGTACCAAGACTTCCAGAATCAGCGTCAGTATCCGTATCAGCAGTTGGCGTTTATGAACGATATGCTGCGCGGCCTACCGCTGTCGCAACAATCGCAGACGATGTATCAGGCACCGCCGTCGGCACTTTCGCAGATTGGCGGTCTGGGCTTGACCGCATACGGTCTGTTTGGTGGACAGAACCCGCTAATTCCCAGAGGTGCTGAAGGCGGCAGTACGGACGATATAAAAAACGTACCAGCAGGGTTGGCAGAGTTGCTGGTGTATGACATCGAGAGAGGTTGATTATGTTTAATGTTCAGCAGATAACTTCTCGGCTGTCCATGATGTCGGATAAGCAGTTGGCACAGTATGCCCGCATGCACAAGGACGACCCATACATTCTGCCGATGGCCGCAGCAGAAGCCAAACGTCGTCAACAGACGCGCCAAGGTGTCGCAGGTCAGCAGGCTATGCAAGAAGCCACTCAACCTACCATAGCGGATCGAGATGTCGCAGCGATGCAGTTGCCGGAAGATCAAGGCATTGGTGTGCTGCCTGCACAGAACATTGAGGGCATGGCGGATGGTGGGATCGCAGGCTACGCTGAAGGCGGTAAACCTAAATCCAAAGTAAACACTGACGAATATCGTGCGTACGCGATGCGCAAGGCACGCGAGTTTGGTCTTGATCCGAAGTTTGTGGACGCCGTTTTCCAAATCGAGTCAGGTTACGTACCACACGCTAAGTCCAAGACAGGCCCTGTAGGTATCGGGCAGCTTACTAAAGGTACTGCCAAAGCGTTTGGTCTTAGTCCTAAAGACCGTGCCGATCCGTACAAAAATATGGACACGTCGATGGCGTTGATGAAGTACTTGTTCGGTAAGTACAAAGACCCTGCCAAAGTCGCCATTGCGTACAACCAAGGCGAAGGCGTGCTGAACGACCACCTGAAGAAAAACAAAGGTAAGTTGGTGCCAGAGAAATTGCACGAGAACGTGCGCACAACCAACAAACAAGAACCGGTCAACTACCTCAAAAAACTAAACAACTACATTCCAATTTCTGCTGCCGCAGCAGCCGATATGCCGCCGCGTGGCGAAGCTAAAGTGTCGCCCCCTTCGGGCGCTCCTGCTGCACGCGGTGTTGCAGCATTACCTACCCTACCAAAAGAACCCGCAGCGTCTGCCGCAGCACCAGAACCGCGTTATACGGATTTGCCTGCTGACGTACCTACACCAGAGCGGCTTCGTGCGGAAGAAAAAGCACGAAGAGAAGCAGAACCTTCTTGGCTAACAAAGCGTGGGCGTGAGTTGTTGGGTGCACCAGAAGCAGGGCTGTCTGCGCTTACGGGCGCGATTTCTCCGCTCACGGGCACGATATACGCCGCAGGCCGCACACTTGCCGGAACACCAACAACCGCAGAAGAAGGCTTTGGCGCAACTACATTTGCGCCGCGCTCGGAGTACGGTAAAGAATCGCTGTCTGAAATGCACAGAGCGTTTGAAGACTTCAAAATCCCGCCGTTCATCCCCGGTGTTGGCACTACAAGCGCCAGACCCAAAGCAGGCAAAGCAATTACTGCCGCAGAATTGGCAGAAGCCGAAGCAGCAAGAGCAGCACAGGCGGCTGAGACTGCTAAAGCACCACGACTTGAAGGGCCAAAATCCCAAGGCGCTGGGCGTGCGTCGGATTTGCAGCAGCGGTTTGCTGAAGCACAAGAGCGTTCTGCAAAAGCGTTAGAACAGGCTGATCTTTTAGCTACGTCTGTGGTGGACGGTAAGCTCATGACCGGCAAACAGAAAGCTGCGGCTTTACGTGCAAGCATGCCTAAAACAGAAGGGTTTACGCCCGACCCTGCTGCGCAAAATCTTGGAGTAGAAGCACTCTTAAGACGCAAACGTGCGGAACAAGCAAAAGACGTAATGCGGGCAAAAGAAGACGCAGCAAAAGCCGCACGCAAAGCCGAAGAAGCTGCGGTAATTGCGGAAAGAGAAAAGGCGCTGGACAGAGGCGACGCCACAATTGCAGGAGCGCGTAGGCAAGCAGAAGCGCGTAGTAACATTTTTGCTCCCGGCGTGATCGGGTCAGAAGCCGGTGTTAGAGCGCCAGCGGCAGTTCCGGCTGTGCCCGAAGTAGAGTACCCGAACATATCGGAAAACATGTACTCGAACGAGCCACCGAAACCCGAGGCTGAAATCACACCTGATAAGCTGGAGGCAGCTAAAGACGTTGCAAAACAGATTGCACCAAAATCCGAAGGCTTCACCAACGAAGACATTCTGACGATGGGCTTGAACATGCTGATGGCCCCCGGCGGTCAACCCGGCGGCGATATATCGCAGTTGTTCTCTAACGTGGGGCGTTCAGGTATTGCCACGCTGGGAGCGCGTCGTGAACGCGAACTGCGTCAACAAGAAAAAGATTATAAAGACGTGATGAAGGGGTACTATAACAAACTGACCGAGACGTACGGACGGCCAGAAGCGGAAGAGCGCCAGATTGTGCAGATCATGAAAGACAACCCCGGCATCCGCTACGAAGAAGCTGTACGGCGACTCTACGATGCCAAGTACGCTTCGCGTGGAGAAACAACATTAGAAGCCGCAAGACTGCGTAACCCGTTTGCCCAACTTTTTGATCAGGGCTTGATGGAGCCGTCAGGCGGTCTTACTGCTCAAGGACAGTCGATCTTTAATAAGTACTTTCCACAACGCTAAATAAAAATGCCGACAATCCAGCAAATTGAACAGGCGATGATCGCCGCAGATCGTGCGGGTGATACCGCTTCTGCTCAAATTCTTGCGGAAGAGATTAGACGGTTGATGGAAGAAGCCCAACCCCGCAAACGCGGTATCAGCGGAGCGTTTCAACGAGGGCTGGAGTCACAGCTTTCTTCGGGCCGTACTGGGGCAGGTGTGTATACAGGGTCGCCAGAAGAAGCTGCGGAAGCTGCCAGAGCAGGCTTGGCGCGGCAGGAAGACATTGGTCGCAGGTACGAAGATGAAATCGGTCTGGAGCGGCTGAAGAAGGTTTACGAAGAAAAAGGTCTGCTTGCGGCAGGTAAAGAAGTCGGACGCCAGATTCCGTTAGCACTGGCAGAACAAGCCCCCCAGATTGCTGCGACATTGGGCAGCGCCAGAGTTGGCGCTATGGCGGGTGCGCCCCTCGGCCCCGCAGGGACTATTGGCGGTGGTTTGCTTGGCGCAACAATTCCATCGTTCTTAATGGCTTCCGGCTCTCAAGCAGAACGTCGGGCACAGGAGCAGGCTAAACGAGGAGAACAGGTCAGTATTGACCGAGGCGAATTGGCTACCACGGCAGTCCCCAGCGCCGCGCTGGATGTCGCGGCTACCTTGATCCCGCTTGGTAAAACGGCAGTTAGCCAGATTACAAAAATTCCGCTAAAGGCATTTTCGGGGCGCACAGCGGCGCAGGCTGAGAAGTTAGCTAACGAAAGACTACTGGCCACACTAACTAAAGGCACAGCAACCGGTGTCGCGGTTGAAGTCCCGACCGAAATACTTCAGCAAATGCTGGAACGCGCACAGGCCGGTCTGCCTTTAGCTTCCCCTGATGCGTACGCTGAGTATGGTGACACGGCATATCGTGTCAGCTTGTTGGGTCCGTTGGGTGCTGCGGGCCGTTTCTCTGAAAAAGGTGCAGCGCAAGCCGAGCTGGCAGCACAACAAGCAGCCCCAACAGCAGCTACAACAACCCCAATAGAAGCACCCATAACACAAGCTGCACCTGCCGCAGAAGAAATACCTATTGAAGAGCGGCGCTTTAGGGACATTACGCCAATATCCGGTGCGCCTGCGGCTGAACGTCGTTTTAGTGACATTACCCCAATTCCCGCAACACCTACACCTCCCGCAGCGCCTGAAAAAGTAGACATCTTCAAAATGATGGAGAGCCACGACACGCTGAAATCGTCGTTGGACCCGTTGGCAGATCAGATTTATAAAGCCCGTCAGGAAGGCGACAACGAGACGGCGCGGACTCTCATGCAGGAGTACCGGGACAACGAAGCCGCGATGAATGCGCTGGCTACTCAGATTACGGAAGCAGGTGGTGTGCTGGAGTCGGCTGAAGAAGCCGAGGCTGCATACAACAAGCAGCTAAAGACGCTGGACAGCAAGATTGCCAAAGAACAAAACACCATCACCGAGATGAGCCGCGCTGATGTGCGCGACTACGACGCTGTCGATAAAGCTGAGAAGCGCCTTGCCAAGTTGCAGGCCGAGCGCGGCGCAGCCGAAGAAGAATTCCAGCGCAAGCGGGGTGTGTTGCGTGTAAAAGAAACACCTAAAGACGAACAGATACCACTGTTCGATACTGAAGAGCAGCAGCCCAAAGCTGAGGAAGTCCTGAAGTTCAAGACAGAAAAAGGCGAAGAGTTTACTGCGGCAGACATTGAAAAAATGACGCAAGGGCCGGTGCAGACTACGGCCTTGTCAAAAGACACCGAAAACCAGATTGCCCAGAAGCAAGCGGAAGCCGATGATTTGCTCAAGCAAATTGTGGCAATGAGTCCGCGTGTTAGTTCAGAAAACGTAGAGATTGGCGGGCCAAAACGCGCCACTGACATAGAACGTCAAAGTGTCTTGGATCGGTTAAACGAAGCGCGGCAGAAGTACCGAGACTTGCAAGAGCAAGAAGGTAAGTTGTCTGATGCATCGGCGCAGCCGGGGTACTACGACAACATGGAATCTGCCAAGGGCAGTGTGCGTCGTCAGATTATTGAACTTGAGCGTGAGCTTGAGCGCATGGCTCCGCGTAACGTCAACAGAAAGTTTTTAAAAGACTACTACGACAAGAGCACCCAGCTAAACAAAATATACGGTGAGATCGACGCGCTAAGTGCTGCGCCTGTTGAACAGACAAAACAGCCGGTTGATATTTTTGACTACGCTAATCAGCTTCGCACCGCTACGCTGAACAATGATCCCAAAGCAATCATGGCGATCATCAATCAGCTAAAGAAAGAAGGCAAAGTAATACCGGACGCGACGCGGGAACGTGCAGAGAAAAAAGCCGGTGAGCGTGCGCAGCGCGGTATGTCCGAGAAAGATAAGCTGGTTCAGACCTTGGGCCAGCGTCTGGGTTTGCCGGGGCGGATTTCGGAACGCACAGTAACTGAAGAAGAGTATCAGCGGATTGCGGACCGCATCAGCTACCTGATGGACATGGTTGATAAGCCTGTAGGTCGGGCAAAAATGTCGGTCAAAGACAAAGTAGAAAAGCTAGGCCGCGAGATTGCAGGGCTGACGGAGACACTCAAGAACAAAGACCTACCACCCACCACACGGCAGGGTGCCAGCAAGAGCCGCAACGCCAAGGTCAAAGAGTACAACCACCTGATTGAGAACGTCATGGTACCGGCGCGAGACGAAATCTTTGCGCTGTATCGCAGCATGTTTACGGTCAAAGAAGTTGCGCCTGTCGGTAGCGCCGAGAAGATGTTGGCGGCAGACGCTGAGAAAACCCGCAAGGATTTACTGAAAGAGTTTGAAGAGCGTGTAGAAAACTATGGGCCAGAAAGCCCGCAGGTACGGGAGTTTGTTGAGAAGAATCTGTCAGTCAAGATGTCGCCGCAATACAAGCGGTACAAGAAGATCATTGAAGGTAAAGGTATTACTGCCAGCCCCAAGCGCGTTGCTATGGAGATTGGCCGCGAGACGGACGAGTACAAAAAGTTTGCCGCACCTAAAGAAAAAGAGATTGCCAAGCGTAAAGCAGCGTACGAGAAGTACGAAGCCGACGCTAAAGCTGAACTGGCTAAATTAAAAGCGCGTGTTGGTGAAACGTCTGAAGACTATAAAAACCGCGTCAACGAGTACACCAAAGGTGCCAAGCAGAAGCTAGACGCGTGGAAGAACTTTGAGAAAGCCGCGACCAAGGCAATGGACGCTAAAGCTGAAGAGCTTGGCAAAGCCAGCCCAGAGTATCGCAGCCGTAAGCTGAAGGCGACGAAGGAATACAAAGAGGCAGTTGCTGCGGGTGAACAAGAAATAGAAACCAAACGCACCACGCAAGCGACCCGCAAGATACCTAAACTGAGCCGGATGCAAACGGCTTCGGAAGAGAGTCGGGCGCGTACACGCACCATTCAGGAAAAGCAAGAACCGGGACTCCTGCCATCGCAAGCAGGCGAGAAGCCTGAAGTGCCATTTAAACCAAAAGCAGAACCTAAGTCAGCCAGCGCCATGCTGTCGGCATTCCAAGCTGCGGCTACTAAACGGCTTAAAGAAACTGGCAAGATGCTTCCGGGTGTGGAGACCGAAAGCAAAGACCTGACGAAAGATCAAGTCAAGCTGTTGGAAGATAACAAGCTGCGCGATGCGTACAGAAATATTTCTGAAGACGATACCAACCAGCCGCTAAACCGCGCAGTAGCGCTTGCACTTGAGGTTTACGCGGACAAAACAGACGTTGTTATACGCGACCAGTTGTTTACGTCGGACGGCCAAGAAGTGATGGGGCTTGCGACCGCACGTAAGGTTGAAATTAGTCGTAAGTACGGCTTGACGCAAGAGGTGTTGTTGCATGAAGGCACGCACTCAGCGGTCGAACGCACGATCCAGATAGCCGAAGAAGACATCACGCAGCTAGGTAAACAAGAGCAAGCGGCGTATCGTGAGCTAGTAGCGTTGTACAACGCGGCAAAGAACGACCCTGCGATTACCAGTAAGAACGCTAAGAGCAGCGTATCGGAGTTTGCTGCCGAAGTGCTGTCCAACGAAAACTTGCAGAAGCAGTTGCGCCAGAAGAAGTGGCGTGTATCAGATGCATTCCGTGGGTTCGTTAGCATTATCCTACGCATGATTGGTGTGAAAAACGTCGAGAACATGCTGGATGCGTCGGTGGCCGCTGTGGAAGCGTTGATGCTGCCAACTAGTTTTGGGCAGCAGGCAGTTGAGCAACAACGGGCGAAGCCGTTGGAAGGCATTGGTGTGGTTGAAAAAGCCAAAGGCGTGTTTGGGTTTAATTCCCAGATGCAGCCCACGCAGTTTGCGTCTTCGTTTGTTGCGAAAGAAAAAGGTGCGGTTGATAGCTTCCGTGCCAATGCGTTGGGTTTGGCTGGTCGCGTTCAGTTTGTTGACCAGTACGCAGCGTTGTCGGACGCGCTAAGAAAAGGTGTGGATAGCGCAGTTGTAAAAGACCTTGAGGCAGAGCAAGCAGAATACTTCTTACGCTTCGGTCAGCAACGCACACAGTTTGCCACACAGTTCCTAACCAATGGCCCTGTTAAGCTGGTTGGGCAAGACACCAAGCGCGGCAAAGAATTTACCTACGAGAGCAAACCCGGCGCTAACTTGGTGCAAATGGCAGATGCGCTTGAGAAGTCGGGTATGGGTAATGGCACGCAGTTAGAAGCAATGTTTACCGCATACATGGCAGGTAAGCGTGCCAAGCAGGTAGGTTGGAACAAACTAAATATTAGCGACCCGGCTCTTGCCGAGCGTGAGTACAACGAGGTGGTTGCTGCACTTAACGCCAACCCGAAAGGCAAAGCTGCGTTTGAAGAAGCCGCCAAGATATACAAGGAATACAACGCAGGATTGTTGGACTTCCTCGTACAGACCGGCTACATGACCCGCGAGAAGGCTGCTGAGTTGAAGGCAATTGACTACGTGCCTTACTACCGCGTCAAGGGCGGCGAGTTGCAGTTGTTGGTGGATAAAGAAACCCCTGTGCGTATTGCCAGCATCAAGGACCAGCCAGAGTTGCATTCGCTGGTGGGCGACAACGCGCAGATCATGCCAATCTTTACTAGCGCGGTACAGAACACGTTTATCTTAGCTAACATGGGCTTGCGTAACCAGTCCGTTAAAGATACGTCGTTCCTGTTAAAGCGTATGGGCATCGCCAGTAAGTTGGGCGAAGGTAGTGGTCCAAGCAGCCCAGACACCGTGCGTTTCAAAGTTAGCGGTAAAGACTACTTTGCTACCATCGATACGGACGAATACGGCATTCCGGCTGAGTTGATTGTCAAGGGCATGGAAGGTATCAAGACCACCATTCCCGCAGCAGTGCGCTTCATGGGTTTGCCTGCTGATTGGTTGCGCACATTTGTTACACGTAACCCAGCCTACGCGCTTCGCCAAGCCGTACGTGACCCGCTGACTGCCTACATGACCACGGGTGTGGATGGCATTCCTGTGCTGAACTCGATGAAAGAACTCTCCAAGATGGTGGCGGGTCGCAGCGAAGAGGAACGCAAGCTGATGGCCGCAGGCGCGATCAGCAGTAACGTCTTGACCGGTGACGAAAAGGACATGGAGAAGGCGCTGCGGGATATTAGCGCAGGTAAATCGGGCTGGACTAAGTTGATGGCGAAGGCCGATGCCTTTGCGATGCAGGGCGATGCGGCAACGCGGGCAGTGATTTACAAAGACTCTATCGACAAAGGCATGTCGGACATGCAGGCGTATCTGCGCACACTGGAGTCGATGAACTTTGGGCGGCGTGGGTTATCGCCTAGCATGCAGATGATGTCTACTTTGATCCCGTTCTTCAACGCTCAGATTCAAGGTTTGGATGTTCTGTATCGGGCGTTTACCGGCAAGTACGGCGGTATGCCGCACCAAAAGCAGCTTGAGATCAAGAAGAAAATGCTGATGCGCGGCACGCTCATGGCGATGGCGACGTTGGCCTACGCGATGGCGATGGAGGAGGACGAAGCATATAAACGCGCTAAACCCGAAGAGCGATTGGGTAACTGGTTTGTGTACACCCCGTTTGCAGACGAGCCGCTGAAGATACCAATCCCATTTGAGTTTGGTTATGCGTTCAAAGCACTCCCAGAAGCGCTATATAACTTGGCTGCAAAGGATGAGCGCAACGCTGACATCACCAAGGGTATGATCAAGCTGGTCGGGTTGTCGAACCCGTTTGCGCTACCGGCGGCAATCAAGCCAGCTACCGAGGTCATACTAGGCAAATCGTTCTTTGGTGGTGACATTGAATCGATGCGTGAGCAGAACACCCTACTGCCTACCGAGCGGTATCGCGCCAGCACGACAGAACTCTCGAAGCTGATTGGTAGCTTGACAGGGGACGCAGGACTTACTCCGATCAAACTTGACCACCTGATTCGCGGACACACAGGCGGGTTGGGCATCGCGCTGATTTCATTAGCCAACCCTATACTGAACACCGAACTCGGCAAAGATGTAGCCGAGCCGACCCTGAAGGCAAGCAAAACACCGCTCATCGGCGGTCTATTTCAGCCGGTAGAGGGAAGGGGTACGCTAGACGCTGCGTATGCGCGTATGCTAGAGGTTCAACAAACGACCGGGACATTCAAGCGGTTGCTTGAGTCGGGTAAGAAAGCAGAAGCCAAGGAGTTCTTGGACCAGTACCGTAACCAAATTGCAGCAATGCCGGTGTCGGGTGCGGTACAGCAGAAGCTAGGGGAGTTGGCAAAGTACCGGCGTGTGGTGCTTGAGACACCGAAGCTGACCACCGAACAAAAAGACGCACTGCTGGACAAGATTGACGCGCAGCAGTATGAAATTGCTAAACGGTTTGTCAGTCTAACCGAAAGAACCAGACCCCAATAAGGCCGTTTTTGACCCCCTCCCTAGCACGCGCATCAAACAGCCGGTAGCGAAGCGCGTGTTGCAAGCCGTCAGTTTTGACGGCTTGCGTATCTAAGCAGGGAACAAAGAACCCCTGCCCGCGTTTAAGCTGCTGCCACGGATAGTTGATTTGTAAGCTCTTCTTCATCAATTCTGCGTGTGATCTTCAGCACCGGCACTCGCATTTGTGGACCCTTGGTACGCGACATCATGTCTTTCTTCGGCATGTATGCGACGTTGAACTCCAACTCAAGCTGCTTCTTGAAGTCCGCATAGCCGAAGCTAAGACTGGAACAGAACGCTTTAAGCAGTCGTTCCTCGATGTAGTAGTCCACATGCCCCACCGTGACACCATGCTCGATACGTCCCATGATGTTGGAACGCGTCGTTGACGCATCGATAGCCCCACCATTACCAAGCTCTGCCAGCACACCGTCTACTGGGTTGAACTTAACAATGATGAAGTTGCCGTAGTATGTACGCGTAAAGCTGTTCAGCACATCCTCGGCGTTGCGGCTACCGGCTTTGATACTGTCGCGCATATACGCTACGACTTCCTTGTACGCGTTAATCACCGGCTCTAACGGGATGTCCACGATGTTGGCATGCTCCTTACTCCAGAGAATACCGGCAGCGATGTTGGCACCGATACCTGCCATCCAGAAACGCTCGTCGTTCGTAGCCTTGAACTCGGTGTACATGCGCTGCACTACCTGCGGTACAAACGTCTTTAGCGTCGAGACGTTGCGCACCATGAACTCAACAAACATGTGCCCAGCTACCGCAAAGTTCTTCTGCAACGATTTGAGAATCTCAATCTCGTGCGGCTCCCATGTCAGCACATCATCGATGATGAACTCCAGTACACGGCGCAGTTCACCTTCCGCAGCATGATCCTGTGCCCCGGTGAAGTAGTCCACAACGTGCGTGTTAGATGACATGATGGCGTTCGACATCCACGTTGACAGGTTCATCCGCTCCTTGTTGGAGCCGGACTCCATACGCTCCTTGCCTCGGCCTTCTGTCATGTCCAGCGCGTGTGCTGCGAACCAGTCGAAGTCCTTGCGGTTTTTGCTGGTGATCTCATCGGTAATCAACGAGAAGCTGTTGAGCAAACCCAGACGCTGCTGCATGGCCACAGGCGATGTGCCCTTACCTGTGCGGTAGTGCACCGGATGCCCCCAGATCGAAGCCGCAGCTTCCAACGCCAAGGACTTACCTGTACCGGAGTATGTCGAGCCAACGTGGTAGGTCAGGCCGTAGATACCCGTGAAGCGCATCAGCGGTGAACCCGCACCTGCCAACAGAATCGCCAAGTGCTTCCACATTTTCTTGCGGATGAGCAAGTTAACGAAGTCGCGCCACGCCTCGATGCTGCCGGTGGGTTGCGTGTTAGCAATGATGTTCTCAAGCCCCGGCATCGGCACTTCGAAGTTACCGTTGGCCGTGTATATCTTGCCAGCGAACACCATCGTGTCATCCTCCTGCCAGCCGTAGCTGGTAGGCACCTTGATTGGTGACTTCTCAACGCTGACTTTCTCCACGCAAGCGCGGATGTAGTCGTACAGGTTCTTGTCGTTACCCGCTCCGAACGAGGCCAGAATGTTCTGGCTGGCCAGACTCTTTAGCGTCTCGTCTTTACTGACCGTGGACTTCTGCGGCATCGTGACCTGAAACGTCTGGTTCCCACGGATCGCCATCATGTGTACGGTGTGTTCGGTTCCGCTCTGCAAAATGTCAACCGGGAACAAGTCGTAAGGCAGCAGCATGATCTGTCGCTTGATCTTATTGCCGTCAGCATCCTCGTCTTCCTTCTCGATGAACACACCGCCCTGCGCACCATACGCATAGCCGCGTGGTGGTTCAGGCCGCAGTATCTTGCGTGCCTTGTCATCCACCGTGACTTCGATCACCTTCTCGGCAACCTCGACAGCGTATTGCCGCCCCAGCGCCAAGGGGTTGGTGATCTTGCCCCAGTGTACACACGACGTACACACGCCCGGATTCTCGGAGTCGAACTTAGTGCAGGGGTACGGTCCTTTGATCTCCCGCAGCTTGGTCTCCATCCGGTCTTCCGAATAGGGGTGCATCTTGGATAGCCAGACCACCGCCTTCGGCGCTTCTTCACACTTCTGCGCTATCGACAGCAGCCCACGCCACAACGGTTCCATCCCATCGTCTGTTGCGTTCTCGATGTAGTGTGCAAGCTGACCGCAGCCCGTGCCCTGCTTGGTCTTCTCAAGGATCGTCTTGAACTTCGTGACGCTGTTCTCGAACAGCTTGACCGCTGTGCCGGTGGGCGCAGGTGCCGTAGGCCGTTGTCCGGGTAGCTCAATGACGTTCGCAGGTGGCAGTGGTTTGGCCTCGTACGCCGTGCCGACTAACTCTTTGTCCACCAGCGCCATGATGTCGTTGAAGTCGAACAAGTCGCCCTCGTTCATGAACCGCACGTTGGTTGTACCGCGCACCTTTACGCCGTTCTTCACGCCGTTATTGGTGGTGCCGGGAATACGCAGGATGCGTGACGAATCCCCCGTGACGTTCGGGTCAATCTGCAAACCCTTGACGAAGCACAGGCGCTTGAATCGTTCGGCCACAGGTTTCCACACCGCTGCGGGCAGTGCTTCTTTCAACGGCCAGTATGCGTGTACCCCGCCGCCCGAATGAATGAACCATGGCTGACCCAGACCTGACAGACCCACCTCATCGGCAAACTTGATAATGGCTTCGAAGCCTGCCTTGGGTGACGGGTACGCTTTGGTCTTGATTACGCCTTCAGCATCGGGTACGTCTTGTGGGTGATTGCAGTCAACGTCAATGGCAATGCACTTCACCATGTTGACGTTGGGTGATGTGCGGCTGTCGGCCTCTTTAAACGTACCCAGTGCGAAGTACGTATCGTGGCCGTTGAGCTTGCATCGCGCAATGAATGGTTCTAGTTCTTCTAAAGTCTCCTTGTACTGGTGTTCCTTTTTTCTTGTTGTAAGTTCTACGGCGCAGAAGAAACCACTCCCCTGCGGAGGTAGAACCGCCGCCATAAAGTCAAGCGGTTGCATAGGAGTCCTTTAGAACAGGGAGAGTTGGCGCGGGTCGGATTTAATTGTGTGCTCACCTTCAAACAAAATGCGCTCCAAGCGTGCCAGTATTTCTTTCTGCCAGTCTGCGGGTAGTCCGCCGCGTAGCAGCATCAGGTCAGCATGCTTGATCAGTTCTTCTGTTGTCAGGCTGGTAGGTTGTACAGATCGCATATTTTTCTCCATGCTTCTTCGGCAGTCTTGGAAGACGCCATGATTTTGGTCATCAGTTCAACACGCTCTTGATAGCCGACGAATACTTCCGTCTCTCCGGTGAACCAGTTGTATACAGTCTGACGCGTAACGCCCAATGCCTTGGCAATCTTGGTTACTGGAAAGTCCAGATAGATTGCCCATCGTCCCAGCACAACACCGGGAGTCTTTGGCGCTTTGGTGATTGCGTCGATTATTTTTTGTGAGTAGGCCATAAATTATTCGTTCGGTATGACACGGTATTTGAAAAGCCCCCTGCGAACGAACTCGCGTTCAACGGTATGCCCACCAAATTTTTTCTTACGAAAGTCACGGAGTCTTGCGCTGACACTTGCTTCAGGACAACCGACCCGTGCCGAGATTTGTTCCAGTGTTCGCCAACGTCCGTCACGCATTAATCGCCACACGATAAATAGCTGTGTCTTTAGTCTTTCTTTGTCGCGTTCGGGATCGTATGTTGCGCCATCAAACATAGTTTTCTCCTTGTAGGTGTGGTGCGGGGTCACTGCCATAGTGTCGTACCTGAAAGGATGTCAGCCCCCGCTGCCGGTGTTATTAGCGCCACCTCCGGCTGGGCTATTCGGTGTTACTCGTCGTCCCAGTCAGACACGATGTCAGCCAGCTTTGACTTCTTCTCCGGTACTGCCGAAGGTTTAGCCGCGTCCTTGCGAACTTCTGGTTCGGAGCCATCGTCCTCAACGACTTCAGCCTTGGCTTTCTTGGCCTTCGGTTTCGCTGGTGCTTCGTCTTCTTCCACCGCAGGTGGCTTGCCCGGAAGGGCAATAGGCGCAGCCTTGGTAATTCCATCGGCAGCAGCCACGGTCATCACCACCGCACGTTGTGCGTCAGCAGTCGTGCTTTGCCGCTGCACAATCGCATACTCGTCGTCAGTCAACCAGCGCATCGGTTGGAAGAACAGCTTCGGAGCTTCTGCTTTGGTGTCGAACCGCATGCGGGTGACAATCTGCTCTGGGTTGATCGGAGGCGACTGCACGGCCAGATAACGAGCGAAAGCTTGCAGCGGACGCTTGTCACCTTCTTCTTTACCAAAGATCGATGTGGCTGGCAGCGTAAGCTGAAGCACATCACCAGTAGGATTGTTCTCCAACACAACAGCAAGGCGCTGCTGATACCGACATGCACGGCTGTTGCCGTTGCCGCTGCCAGCGATGTTCTGTGGGCACGACATGCACGTTGCTGCTTGTGGGGAATCAATCGATGCGTCTGGCTTCTCACCATCGTTCGACCAGCAATCAGGGCCAGCAGGATTCTCGGCATCGTACTTCGCCATGTAGAACACGCGGCTGACCTTGGGTGCAGCTTTAACGATGATGACATCGAGATGGCGATCATCAACGGATGCGATCTCCTTGCCACCAGAGACAAGACGGAACACACCACCTTTAATGCTGATGCGCTTGATGCCCGCGCCAGCACCGCCACCGGTTAGGGCTTTGGCGGTATCGGACAACTCGTTGTTACGAGCGAAGGCAGGAACTTGGGACGGATTGAATAGGGATACATTGCTCATGGGTAGTCTCACTTAGACGGTTTAGTTACACGGATTTCGAACTCAGTGTTCGAGTTTAAGCCGGGCGGTACAAGCCCCGGATTCTCTTCAAGGAACGTAGACATGTTGGTCTGTGCAATACGCTTCTCCAACAGATCAACGACATCGTGCTCGACAACAAACTTCTTGAACGAGTCCCAGTCGGTGGTGTTGTAGCGCGTCTTGGTGACCATCGTCACCGTCCCGAAGGCGGTGTTGACCGATCTCACACCGAGTGCTTTCATCTGGTCTTTCATTGCAAAGCGCAACTCATCTTGCTGTGCTTTGAGAGTTTCCAGCTTGGTGTCGTACTCTTGGGTGAGTTGATCGATCTCGGACTTGATCTTGCGGTAAATCTTCGCAAGCTTGTCCAGCGGTACAAGATCATCGGACATTTGCTTCTCCTGTTATTAAGTACTTTTTTGTCTAGGGTTAGACAGATTACTGCGAATTGAATTTGAATGCAACCCCCTTTCACGAACGGATTTCAGTTGTAAACATGTCAGTTAGCAGAGTGTTATCTGTCACTTTGCTTTCCAACGCCTTGAACATGCGGCGCTCAATCGGACTGCCTTGGATATGTACTACTGTTACCTTGTCGGAGTCCTGCCCCTTGCGATCAGCACGGGCAATGCACTGGATGTATTGCTCAACAGACATCAGTGGACCGTAGAAGACAACTGTATCCGCTGCCGTTAAAGTAATCCCATGCGCCGTAGCCTGCGGTTGCATGACAAGCACACGCGGATCTTTTTCAGTTTGAAAACGTCTGATGATCTCAGCGCGTTTGTTAGGCGAGACATCACCGTGGATGCAGTCGTTGCTAATGTTGCGCTTGGTCAAGTGTGTCTGGATGGTATCGATAGTGCTGCGGAACAGCGCAAAGATAATGACCTTGCGTGAGGTCTCTTCCAGAATTTCTTCCAGCACATGCAGCCTTGGCGCAGCATCAAACTCGATGACTTCCTTGTCGTCTGTATACGCAGCACCGCAGGATATCTGAAGCAGTTTTGAAACCCCGGCAGCGGCGTTGACTGCGGTGATCGTTTCGCCTGCGGCCTGCACCATCATGCGTTCTTTCAGCAGGTTGTAGTACTTGGCCTGCTGTGGTGTGAGTGGTACGTCCCGCGCCTGTGTGATGACCGGTGGTAGATCAAGGCACTGTTCTTTGGTAAAGCGTATCGCCGGTTGCAACGCCTCGTGTACGTCCTCGGCGGCAGACGGCTTGGGCATCCATTTGAACTGTGTGACTTTGTACATCACCTTGTCACGCCAGCCCGTGAAGAACTTCGGCACACCCACAGGGTTGACCAGTCGAGCCAAGCCGTACGCATCCGCAGGTGACTGCGATGCTGGTGTGCCCGTCATCATCCAGAGGTGTGTCGTGGGTTTCAGTATGGACTGCAACGCCTTCCAGCGTTTGGTAGTGATTGTCTTGTAGGCGTTGGCCTCGTCAACAATAATCAGATCGAACCGACCATCGTTGTTCACCTCGTCAGCAATCAGGTTCAAGCCGTCATAGTTAGTGATAACGAACTCGTAGTTACCCTGAACCATCTCGATACGCCGACTAGCTTGGTAGTGGTGCGCGATGACGGCAGAGCGATGGATGATGCTGTTGTTCAAGTCATTCAACCATGCACTTTGCATGATCGATAGTGGGCAGAGAATTAAACACCGCCTTACTTCGCCGCGCTCCATAAGATAGTCCGCAGCCCACAGAGCCGAGAGGGTCTTGCCTGTTCCCGGCTCGGAGAAAACAAACGCTTTCTTGTTAAGGGTGAGGAACGCCGAAGTTTCAATCTGGTGGGACATGGGCTTAAACTTGCCCGGCCAGTTATACCGGCGAGTAATCGGAGACGGGACATTTTTGACACCAAGATTTTTGAGTACACGCGCCTCGTCCAACCCGAAATAAACGGCGATTTCTGCGCTGCCATCTTCATATTTTTGCATCACCTTATGTTTAGGAATGATCGAATACTTGCCCGGATTGCGCGTCTTAAACAGCAACGCTTTATCTTCGATGATCTGCATCTTGCTTCTCCATTAGTTCGTGTGCTTCATGGCCCTCTTTGTGGCCTTCTTCGAATCCCTTGTGGTATGCCGCGTCCCAAACAAACTTAGCTGTGTTTGGTCCGATGACTCTGCGTTCTACCGCAGTGATTGACATCCACCACTCTTGAAACGGACTATTCATTTGTTATCACTCCTGTTTGCCTTCACGCTGCGAACTCTGAGGTTGCTTCTAGTGGTGGTGCCGCCAGAGCGCAGAGGTTTTTTATGATCGACATCTTTACCGTCGCCCTTGGCGACAGCGCCTTCCTTCTCTAGCATGCGGCGAGCTTTCACCCGCGATGCACGTTTCTTGATTTGCTCTGGTTGTGCGTGGTAGTTCTGGTACTCGGATTTGTAGTTGCGAGTCATGTGATCTCTCCAAAGAAAGGTGGTGTTGGCGGAAAGGCTTGCCAAGATTGCGTGTCAAGAACATACAAATAAACCGTATCGGGCGTACCATCCACATAGGTATCAATACGGTTAATCTGATCATCAACGCTTTCAAAACATTTGATGGTGCTACGCATATCAGGAAAGTTATCTTTAGGCAGATATAAAGACCCGCAACGGTTTTCTACGTCGATTACAATTTTGGATACGTTACACATTACGTTCCACATAGTTTTCTCCTAGTGTCTTGGATGATGTTCGCATGTTGTCACCGGACACCACGGGCACAACGGCGAAGGTCTTGGGTTCCACACATCAACAGCATGTGCTTGTTCGATACGCGCTACGCGCTCCCTGTACTCCCACCATGCAGGATCGGCATCGTCGAGCGTGTACGATGCTTTCACCATGTCGTTCTTGACCACGAACAGCAGGGCTGCGTTGACTTTGCGAATGTGCGGGAAGTGTGCGAACACCATCAGCGCCATCAACTGTAGCTGCTCACGGTCTGGGTAACGGTTGTTGCCTGTCTTGTAGTCCGCCACCCACGCCGTCAAGTTATCGTCGTCAACGATCAGCAAGTCAGCGATGCCCCTGACCCAAACCTTCTTGTCCTTCCAATCGCAAGGCTTTAAGTCTTGGGTCAGCGCCATCTTGTGTTCGCACAGTTTGCGTCCGGGCTTTTTGTTGAGTGCATCCAACGTGTCCTTGATGAACGCAAACTGTTCGGGCAACTCCTTGCCATCCCTGATGTACTCCTCGGCAGCAAGGTGTAGCTGCGTGCCGTACTTGGTAGCCTCGGTCTCTTGGAACGCATAGTTCTTCAAGACCCGAACCTCTTGGTACCGGCGTGGGCAACCCTCGTAATCTTTCAGGGCGCTGTGTGACCACACAACTTTAGTCATTCAAACCTCGCAGAGTCAATTGCTTCAGATAGTCGGTTGGCAAACTCGGTGACGAACTTCTCGTTGCGGTTCAAGCGGTGCTCATCCATGTCGTACAGAATGGCGTGTACCAACTCATGCCAGAACGAATCATTCATCTCTTTCTTTGAGTAACGCCGACCAGTGACGCCACTCTTCTTACCGATCTGTATCTTTCTCTCGTCGTAGAACACCCGCGCCATGTCGCCCTTGTTCAGCATCGTCTCCACCAGATCGACGGAGTATCGTAGCTTCCCTATGCGTATCGTGCGCGGCAATGCTGGTCTTAGTTTTGTTTTGCTCATGCTTCTCCTTACCCTTTCGCTAAACCATACCGCTGGTTGAAACCTACTTCTGCATTGAGTGGTATGCCGGGCATGTACTTCGGTTCCTTGATCATCTGCTCAAGCATCCACCCTCTTGCTTCTTCGCCCTCTGCTGCGGGGGCAATTACCCACGCCTCATCGTGCACCGTGCCTACTACCGGATACCGCTTATTGATGCGCAGCATTCCGTCAGTCATTACGATTCTTGCCAACGCTTGTGTCACGTTGTTGGTGATCTTCCCTGCGTACAACTTGGTTGCATCAGGGCCATACACGAACTGATTCCTTCCGCGATCATCTTTTTGGATGCGCAGATCGGGGTACAGCAGCTTCATGCCGTTCGGTAGTTCGATCTCTTCCTTGCGGAAGATTAGACATTTATACGCGAACTCTTTGCCGCCGTAAAGACTCGTCTCCAGCAGGCTGGAACACATTTCCCAAAAGCCAACAACGGGGTATGCCGTGCTGCGGTAGATGTCGATGATCTTCTTGGAGGCTACTGCATGTATTAAAAGCTCTTTGGTGCTGCACGTATGGGGTATGGCTTCGAGCTTAACGGCGTTGTCACCCCATGCTAGGAACTCATCCACGTAGTCCTTGGTCACGCCCAGCTTCTTGGCGAACGCCATGTCGTAGCGCACCGGAGGCGCACCCAGAAACCCCACCAGAAGCTGCGATGCGAACGATGCCCAGCCTAGCCCATACCCGCAGCCCAGCAATGCCGACTTCGCAGACTGCCGCAGATCAGGGTGTGACTCTTTTGTTAAGTCTGGGATGTTGAACATCTGCCGCCCGAACATGGAGTACGCATCCTGACCCGAACGGAATATCTCCAGCAGGTCTTCATAATCTGACAACCACCCCAGCACACGCGGCTCGATCTGCGACAAGTCACCAGCGACCACCACGTACCCATCGGGTGCCATGATTGCCTTGCGCAAGAACGACCCGCGCTTTAGGTTCTGCATGTTTATCGCGCTGCCTTTTGATGCCGTCCATCGTCCCGAAAGTGCGCCGTAATATGAGAGTGGTACTGGTAAGGTTCCTCGGTGTGCGATATCAAGGAAACGCTGCGCTCGTGTTCGCTCAGTTGTAGACTTGACTCGCAGTCGTGCTTCACAAAGCAGCTTAACGTCGTCGTTGGGGCCGTGTAGCAAGGCTTGGAAGAGCGCGTCGTTTTTAGCCAGCGCAAGAGTCTGCTTGCCCGTAGTTTTACTCGTCTTGTGTGGTACAGCACATCCCAACGAAGCCAGCAAATCCGCGAATTTAGGGTTGCTCGATAACGTCGCATCGTCCACCCCAAGTCTCTCCAATAGCGCCTCACGGCTTGTCCTTTCATGTTCAATTTCTAATGCCAACATTTCCCGATCCAACACCAGCATCGGGCGCGTGTACATCTTCAGGGTCATATCAATCAGGCGTAGCTCGCTCGGTGGGTAGCCATCGCCCAGCCGTTTGAATACTTCTTCGCACAGGAACACATCGTGCCGACAGTAGTCAGCCAACTCCATCTCGATGTCCCACGTCAGTTCCTCCAGCCCATCTGTGCTGTGCACAGCCTTGCCCTTGGGCGGTAGCTCGAAGTCTTCTGCCAGCTTCATCAAGCTGTTGCCCACCTCCACGCCACGTAGTGCGCGGGCCATAGACAGCGTATCGAAAATAAACGCAGGCTCTGCCCCATAAATCCAAGACAGGATAGAGACATCGAACTGTGCGTTGTGTGCAAGCACTGCCGTGCGACTCCAGTCAATAGCGCCAAACCAACGAACCAGTTCAGAACCACGTACCCATGTCGCCGGACCGTCCTCATCGAAGTACTTTATGCACGCGCCGAAAGCCTTGAACCGGGGGTCTCGTATGTACTCCTCGGTTGTCATCTTCGACAGCGTGTAGTCCTTGCTCGACCATCGAGTCTCGAAGTCGATTGCAAGTATGCGGTCGTAGGGTTTACTCAATTAAATTTCTCCTTGGGTGGTGCGTCTTTTGTATTTACAAACTCAAACCACTGCGTTGTTGCCATTGATATTTGATATGCCTCCATGTCATCACAGTTAATTGCAATAGTATCCACGCGCCCTGACGGATTGTCGATAATAACCAAGCCTTTGACCCCGTCTCGCACGTAGCAATACGACAGTGCATCGATCACTTGTTTGAAGTGTTCTCTGTCGTCTTCGTCCATCGAGTCCACGCGTTGGGCAAATCCGCTTGGATCAAACATATCAGTTCCTCCTGAAGTTGATCGAGGTTATGTTCGTTGGCCACGAACGCATAGCCGCCAGCGTTTTGAATACTCTCGATCTCACGCTTCTGTAGCGCGGTTGTGATGTTCTTACCTGCCTTGCATTCAATCGCAATAAACCTGCCGAGGACGCACCCAATAACATCCGGGATGCCCGCCCGACCGTAGCCATTGGCTGGTGGAAAGAAGTAGTAGATTTGTAAGTCATCCAATATGCTCCTCACTTGTTTCTTGACTTTCGCTTCCGGTGTCATGTTGTTCCCGTCTGATTGCTTCGATGGCTTCCAGTTCTTCTGCCGACATGTAACTCTCGATGGTGTAGAACCGCTCGTCACAGGCCGTGCACTTTCTTTTGCGGACTACGTGATCCCCAATGTGGCGGGAGTCGTAGATGTTTAACTTGCTGCTCTGACATTCGGGACAGTTCACTTGATACCCCTGTTAGATTTTTCGTTGACAGGTAAACGCCTGAATGTCAGCGCGGAAGGCACCGGCAAACTTGCAGTCCGATACGATCCGGCCTTCAGTCATGACGCCACCAATCCAGATACCGATAACGAACAGCACAATAGCAATCATGGACTTTGCCCACACTGCATTGACCCATGCCCAGATTGCTTTGTAGTTGATTGTTTCTACGATCATTCTTCTCTCGCTTTCATCATTGCATCTGCTATTAAGTACGCTTCTTCGGCGTAGTACTGCGCCCATGTGTACCTAAAATCTTTGCCCTCTTTATCTGTGCCGTGCAGCAGTATTTCGGAATTAAAGCCGCACGCAACGGCTGTTTCAAAGCTACAGTCGTCCATAAGTTTGTCATCATCCTTTACGTTCAGCGATGCGCTGGCTTGTACCATTGCTTGCATCGCCTGCGCCGCGAAGTAATCACGCAAGTCCATGCCGAGTTGTCCGACTAAGTTTGGAAATGCTTTCGGCTGCGCCTTATTCACCGGCGGTGGTTCTTCAGGAACGTAGTCTTCCCACGGACCATCAGGTGTGCGTTGAACCCTGTGTTGTATCAGGACGCCACCCTTGTACAACTTTTCATGCCTTGTCTCCCAGTTCATGGCGCACCTCTCTCGCGGATAACTAGAGCGCACATAGTTGCACCGGAAAGAACGCCTTCTTTGAGAACCTCATCACGAATCATCCCGCGATCTACGCTCAATAAGTCACACACCTTCGCACACGCCTCGCGCTCCGCTGCTGCGACTAGGTTGGCAAAGCGTTCGATCTCTGGCATGAAGTCGCGGAAGATTCCCCAATCGTCCCCACCAGCCTCCCGCGCCATGCGGATAATGTCATCTCTGTTCATTCTTTCTCCTTTAGTTGCTTTCGTAGTTTCCTGATCTCTGCGACCAGTGCTTTGTGGTAAATGTGCATCTTGTGCAGATGCCGTGCTACCTCATCTTCGCCGTCGGCTTTTAACCGCGCCACAATATCTGGCGTGTCATCGAACCATTCGGCTTTCTTCAGTACGTCAATGTCTTTTGGCGTCTTCATAGTTTCTCCCGGATTTTCTCAATGCTCCAGCCTGTCCTGTCGTACACGCGCAGTATGGTGTCGCCTGTTACGGATAACGTGCGGTGCCGTATCTTCGAGACCATCGACGGCGCTATCTTTAAGAACTGTGCAAGGGCTGCGTCGTGTTTCAGGTTGAACTCCTTGATGATGGCATCAAGGAGTGGGTGGGTTTCTTGTAGTGCTTTTACCATCGTGCTTCTCCATGTGTATCGGTTGTTGGTTGTGCGGCCCTGTCTTTTGGTTTGATGACCAGCTTCCACTCCGGCTGTAAAAACTTAACCGCAGTGTGCTGGTCCCAAAACTTTCGAAAGAGTCTATCGAATTCATCGTAGACCCAATACCTCATACCTCACCCAGCATCGTCTTTAGTTTCTTGTACAGGGCAATCGCTTGAGTGAACGACAGCGTTGAGAGAAGCTGATCGATGTTGTCAGGTAATATGGGCGCGGCTTGCGGCTTGGCTGGTGGTGTAGGCTGTATATTCACAGGCTTGGCTTTGTTTGCTTCGCGTAGTGCCTTTCTTGCTGCACGCTCTGCGGTTGCTTTTTCTTTGGCCGCTTTCAGTTTGGCTGCTTTTAGTTCTTTCACCTTGATCGGCGTGTACTCAGGCTGCGTCACCCACATCTGGCCTCGCTCGTTCTTGCGTATCTGTCCCACGCGTGTGAGTTGTGCAAGCAACGAGGTTACTGAGGTGGCCTTGTGCCCTTGATTCTCTCCGATCTTGACGATGGTCTTTGTGTCGCAGCCGGGGTTGGCTTTAACGAGGTTGAATGTAGCGCGACTGACGTTGGTTGAGATACCGAATAGGTGTTTAGCTGGCTTCTCATCCTTCGACCAGTCGTTGATGGTTTTCTTTAGTTCGTTTGTTTGCGTTTGCATGTTGTTCTCCTTAGTTGTATTGATTGCGTTTTTTAGTGCAGTTGCTAGGTCTGGCATGGTGTTTCTCCTTTCATCGAACAAGTGCCATGACTACGAGATACCCTACGAAGCCCATGATGAGGTACAACAGATACTTAATATCGAAATGAAACTGCGGCATGAAGTTGGTCTTGTCACCTAACAGCAAGCTCTGCAACATCAAGTCCTCGTCGCTTTGCCTCTGGCGTGGTGGTTTGTAGTACACCCCGATCTTTATCTTGCCTGTGTGATACGGCGGTGGTTGTACGATCTCGTGTTGCGTTGCTTTTTTGTTCATTTCAGCTCCTTTCCTACTGGGAATTGTCAAACTTAGTTACTACGGGTAGATTTGTCAAGCATAAAAAGGGGTCAAGCTGACCCCATTTGGTTTTAGGCAACGTGCAGGTCATCGAACAGCATGCCAAACACAAGGTCAATATCCTCGCCCGCTTCGAGTGCTTCGTACGCCTCCTCAAGTAAGCGCAGGTCAAGTTGTTTGAAGTTCATGTGCTTCATTGCCAACTCGGTATCGTCGGGGTACACCGATGCTGCAATCATCCGCGCTAGGTTGTCGGTGAACCCATGCTGCGCATCGAGCACGGCATCGATGGCATCTTCACGCCGCATCATCTGCTCGAACCGAATGTCGTCGTACTCGAAGTCGTACTTGGCTAGGTTGCTTGCGCTGTGCGTGTACGTCTGGTAGTTAGTCCACCAGCCGCCCTTTGTGTCAGCGTAAAGGTCTTCCACCACCGAGGGGTCCCGCTCCACCGGCAGCGCGTCCCACGCAACGGAAAGAACCGCAGCAGAAAGATGTTGATAGTAGTTGAGGTCAAGGCTCTCGGCCTGCGTGTGCTCACGGTCATAGCCTACAGAGATGTTGGTGCATTCGGGGATGATGTCAGTAAACTCAGCGGTGTCGGTGTACACGCCGGTGTCATCGTTCAGCATCATCAACTGGTCAGACCCCGCCATCAACGCGTCAGCCAGCGCATCACCAAACGCATCGGAGCAACACCTGCCCCAGCCTTGATGCGTAATCACGCTATCGATACCCCGACGATCAAACGCAATGGCACGATCAAACTCACCCAGCAAGTCAGGCATCTTCTCAGCCAGATATCGCGCACCTACCCCGCCTCGCTCTTCGCCCTGCGTAAACACGTAGTAGCCCGGCACGTTGTGGTGAATCATGTGAAACAGTATTGCTACCCCTGCGCCATCGTCAGCACCCAGCACGTCACCCTTGGCATGCCAGTGGGTCTGGGTCTTCCTGATCTTGTTCTTACCCTCCGATCTATGCACTGTGTCTACGTGTGCGACGAACAGGGTTTTGTGTGAGTCAAGCGATCGGTTGTCCACGTGCAGGTTGCCTGCCCCATCATAAAAAGAAATTTTATTTAATTCAAACGGCAGTTGCTCACGCAGCCATGCCGTGATTCGCTTGTTGGTCTCTGACCCATGTGGGCGCTTGGTTGAAAGAAGTTTGTTCAGTACTTTGAACTGGATAGTGTTTTGCTTAGTCATGGTAGTTCTCCTTGATGGTTAGAGTGTTGCAAACGCAGACAGGTCTGCGTCGAGGTTGGCTTCAAAGCTGTTAATGTTGTCCTCGTGTACGGATACGTAGTCATGCGCAAAGTCAGCACCCAAGATACTCAGCAGTACACGCTCCCGCTTGTGTGCTGCTTCGTGGTAGATGTTGCCTGACACATGGCATGTCCAGATGTTGTCTGGGTCTGCGTACGTACCGTCTTCCAACTCGGTCACGTCCTCGATGTGCTCGTACTTGTCGTCATGCTCACAGAACACAACCTCATCGTCGTTGCAGTACCAATACTCACCGCGTGACTCAAGGTACACCGCCTCGTCCATCGATATGATGTCGCCGTCATGCAGCTCGACCATGTTGTTGTCGCTGAGATACTCGGGGTCATACCCCTCGTGGCCGTGGTGGTCCCACACGATGTTGTCGTTGTGCAGGTAGTACTGATTACCCCTGCGACCGTACACATAGGTGTAGTCCCGACTGCATGATGGACACACGCCGTGATCCTCGTGTCGCCCAACCCATGTGGTGGAGTCCTCGTCGTGGCTATCCCCGCAGTCGTCGCACTCGCGTCCGTGGTCTTCCTCGTAGCTGCCGTTGGTACACTCGAACACGTACGGCCCCTCCTCATGCACAACGAGATGGTTGCCCACCTGCTGCACACGCTTACAGTTACCGTCGAGGTACGGTGCCATGAACTTACCCCAGCCGTTGTCGATCATGGCCAGCCTGCAACCGATCCAGTCGCAGTCCTTGCTGAACTCTTGCTCACGCAGCCATGACTCAAGCCCCTCGTCGCTGTGCGAGTAACCGCCGTCCTTGTGTGCATACGACCGCACGAAGGTCTTAGACTCCACGTTGACCAAGCAACGACCCACGATGTGACCGTGACCATCGAGGCGCACGGCTGCACGCCAGCCGAGGTTGGGGTCATACGCACGGTACGGGTGATCGTTGTAGTCTGTCTCCTCGCCCCACTGCATACAGCTTGCTGGCCCCTCTTGCACGGAGCGAATGATGCGCTCGGTGGTATCCCACAGCTCGAACCGATAGCCCGCGTAGCGTGCAGCTAGATCGCGTACCGCATGGTCAGGCATATCGGGGAAGTGTCGGGCTAGGTACTTGCCCACCGTCGTGATGACCTGTCGATCCTCGTGGCCTGAACGGTTGTCGCGTGTGTAGGCCAGTCGGTTGGGGTCAGTCTCGGATACGTGCGGCCACTCAAAAACCAACGAGTGAACTGACTTAGGCCGATACTGCCCAACAGCGGCAACGACTGCGGGGTGTAGCTTGAACCGATGTTGCAGGTCAGCGTGCCACATGTGCTCACGCGCATCGTCCTTGTTGATGTTTGGGTAGTTACGTTCGATGTAGAACGCATCGGGGCAGGTAGCCACCACGTGCATGGTGCGTAGCACGTTCTTGAGATCGTCAATCAAACGCAGCGCAGCAGCACCGTCGTAGCCTAGCAGCCAGTACTCACGGCGTTTTTGTTTTGCTTCTTCACGAGCATGGCGTAGGCGTAGCTCGAAGTCGGACTCATGTGGGTTGACCCACGTACTTGTCGTGTGTAGTTGCATGATTACTTCTCCTGTTATTAAGTTATGTATGGGCTGATTTCGGGTCAGCCCGACCCGTTTTTGGTTAGCTGGTTGTCAGTAGTGTGTGCGCCTGTTCTCTCGTTAGTGGGATTGTCGGTGTGTCCGTGTCGAAGCGTTCTTCTGGGTCACCCAGTATGAAGCGCAGGTATGGTTGCTCACCGTCATCGAATGGTATTGTCAGCACCATCTCTACGATCAGCGTGGGCGTACTTAACACCGTCATCTCGTAGTCGCTGTACCCATACCCGTTTTCTTTCGTTGCAATCTGCGTGGTTATCCAGTTCATCTCACCCTCCGTTCAAGTCAGACATCGTTAATACCCTGCGAAAATAAATGCGTGCGTACCGTTTGTCTGGGTTCTCATCAGGAAACAGAATCCGTGCGTACACTTCAGCGGCTTCCTTCGTATCGAACAGCGTAGGCAGCGTCACCTGTTCTTCTTCCCACACATACCAAACTAATATGTCCATCACTCACCCTCCTTCTCAATGAACCGTTCGAACAAGTCACCGAACGCATCCAATAACTTGCGCCGGTTGGACAGGTCAGCGTAGAAATAGGCTGCGGCTATGCGTGAAGCGAAGCTGCCTCCCTGCTGCTCCATCTTCCGCGCTGCATTGTGTAGCTGATCGTTGGTGTACTTATCTAGTACGCGCATCGGGCGCGGCATAGCTTTTAGTGTTGGTGTGTTGTCCATGTGCTTCTCCCTTCAGTTAAAAACGATTAAAGACAAGTAATAAAAGCAGCGCACCCAGTACGCAGCCAAGGATTGCGCCGACGAGGGCGGCAGCTATAGCAAACAGTTCGTTCTCATCCATCGTCCCTCCCCACCCACTTGGCGTTGATCACGCTGGGGTAGAACTCGGTGACCCAGCCGCTGTCGTTCATGAACTTCACGTACACCCTGCCGGTGCTGCCAGCGTGGTGTGGTGTTCTCCAGCCTGTGACTATGACTGCTTCACCGTCGAACGTATGCGCTACGTCGCCGGTCTTGACTGGTTCGTTGGTTTTGATGTGGATCAGGTGCATGGTGTTTCTCCTTTACTCGTAGTGTGGACGGCTAGTTGGGAACGGTTGAGGGAATCCCTCAGACCAGAGTGCTTCGAACACCCCTTCGGACAGGACGCTGCCGATGTCGCGCCTGCCCTCGTTCCAGTCGGGTATCACCGTGAGGTTCAGGTACGCCGTGTAGCTCTCCGCGTCAGACAATCTGTCAAACGCCCTCATGTGCAACGCTGCCTCTGGTTCAAGGCATGGCGTGCCGCAGTCGTAGTACCACCCGCCTTCTTCGTGACCGCCGAAGGCACGGTCAATCAGGTATATGGCTACGGTGTAGAACCCTCGTGCTTGGCGTTCCTCTTTGAACTGCGCTACTAGTTGCTCTGCTTCAGTCATGGTTGCTTCTCCTTGTTGTGGTTAGTTATTCCCCTGTTACTGCGCTGACGTAACGTGTGTCTGCGTACAGCACATCCTCATATGAGTGGTGATCGGTGTGGATGTACCAGTCATCATCTATAGGTAGCTCGACGATGCGTAGGTCTTTGTTACTCAGCTTGCCCTGCTCTACCAGCGACACCAGATACTCGTCGCTGCGAAACCGCTGCCAATCTATTTCTCTGAACCAAGTGTCGTTGCTGCCTTTGTTGGGTTCGCGTACCGTCACGCCCAAGTCTGTAGCAACCATCTGCATTTCATCTGCGGTTAGTTGTAGGCCGTAGCCGTTGCTGTTGTATACGATCTTCATTTCACTTCTCCTTGTTGTGGTTAAAGAACTGCTAGGTACTTCTTCAGGACTTCGAAGTCTGCTTCGGGTATCTCGCGGTAGTCCTCCACATAGACCAGCGTGGTGTCGCACCAGTACCCCTGCAACGCCTTGTCCCAATCGCCTTTGGTACTCCCGCGCCAATCTTTTGCCACCTTGTCGGCGTGCTTGGCAGGGTCACCTTTGGTTGTGAATAGGTACGGCGTGTCGTACTCGAAGTCACCGTTTCTTTCTCCGATACGTCCCAAGTAGTGTTTCATTTGCTTCTCCTTTTGTTGTGCCTGATTTTTCGGGTCAGGCTGACCCGTTTTCTTCCGGCATCTTTACTACCGGTAGTTCTGCTACATATAGTTCACCCCATGTGTGTGGCACTTGCTCGTCATCGTCGAGCAGGATTAGCCAGTTCAGAATGTTCTGGGTGTGTTTCACCTTAGCTTGCGCATCGCGCTCGGCCTCGCTGGGTTGGCCTTTGTTTAGTTCGCGTATCAGGGTGAGTTCCTGCTCGGCTTCGAGAATCTCGCGCTTGGCCGTGGCGATATGTTTGATACGCAGCTTGATGTTGTCGGCCTTTGACATGGTGCGTGGGAATGGGTCTTTGACTCTGGCCTTGGCTGCGCGGGGTATCTCGGCAAACGCTTGGCCTATCGCCCGCTTCATGTGCTCGGGAACCCAGTCCGTCCAATGCTTGCCCTCGTTGGGTATCTCCTTGCCCTTCTCCTGCTTCAGGTACTTGGCCTGTTCTTTGGGTGTGCGTTCGCCGTAGTACCTGTACTCACGCAGCTTTTCTTTTAGCTTGGCCAGTAGCTTGGCGTATGCGTTCAACGCTTCACGCCGTTGTGGGTTCGGGTACTTCTGGCTTTCGTAGTTCAGCATTGACCGCACGCTGCGCTGCTCGTTCGCCAACGGTGTGAGTAGTTCACGCCACAGGTCTTGCACCATGCGCTTGCGTGCTGCGTTGCTTCGTACTGCGCGTTTGTGTTCGGCCACTTGTTGGCGTATGGCCTGTGCTTCCGCACCTCGGATGCCACGCTTGAGTAAGGCCGCATGAACTTCTTTGTCAGTCATGCCGATGTACAACATAAACGATTTCATTTTGTCCTCTTTTAAAAGGTGTTTTGGATAGTGTGTCCGGAAGTATCCATCGTTTTGCCGAGCATGTCCACCTTTTTGGACACCCCAGAAGACGCACTGGTGCTGGGTTTGCGACGCGACAGTCCTAAGTGTTCATGGTTTTTGGAAATAGCTATACCCCTTCAAAACAGAACAAAAAGTTGAACGGGTGCGAACGCGGAAACGCACGTACTAAAACACATTTTTTACTACCCTATAGTTTTTATTTATATATATGTATATATAGGACTGTATTTATTCAGACGCTAGGATTCATGCGGGTTTTGGGGGTGTCCGAAAGTTGTCCGTAGTTGATAAAACGATGGATAGTGCCGGATACCCCCCTTTTCGGGTCATTTTGACCCGTTTTCTTCGTAATAGATGCGGTTGATCCGGTTGGTCAGCATGAATATGCCCAGCGTGTACATGGGAAGCCAGATCGCGCCGTCACCCTCGATGAAGTCCAGCGGGATAACAACGCAGCAGACAGCGACGATTGTGCCGAGTAAGTGGGCGTACTTTTGAAGTCGGTTGTTCATGGTGTGGTTCCTTTCAGGGTTAGATGCGGAAGTCGTTAGCTTTGAGGAACTCGATTTCCTCTGGTGTTGCCAAGCACACAGCCATCATGTGCTTGTTGAGGTACGCCTGAAGTTTGGCGCGGTCTGATGGTGCGCGGGTTAGTGCGAATTTGAGGATGAGTTTGGTCATGATTGATGCCTTTCAGGTTGATTTGGGCTGGGTTTGACAGGGATTGAAACAGCGGCCAGCCCTCCCGCTGTCACGTTCAGGAAAAAACGGGTCAGGTTGACCCGAAATCAAGCAACGGCCTTCAGAAACGCACGGCGCTGCGCTGGGGTCAACGCCTCAAACTTCGTGATCAGCGCGTCAACTGGGTCAGTCTTGCCGGATGACTTGCCGCTCGAACGCGACTCACCCTTCAATGCGTTCATGGTGTCGCGTACGCGGGTCTTCAGGAACTCGTACTGCTTGTGCTTGCTGTCGAGCATAGGCTTGCCGTCTTTCGAGCGGTTGTAGCCCTTGCCCTCTGCGAGTGCCTCGCATACTGCGACGATCACGTATGGTCTCTGCGTCTCGGGCGTGTCGAGGCCGAGCGAGTGCATAGCGATGAGCAAGTCGTCTTGCTGGGTGAGGTACTTGGCAACGATCTTGTTGACTTGGGTTTGAGTAGCGTTTTGCATGGTGTTCTCCAATCAGGTTGAAAAGGGTTGTGCCGAGGGCTTTCCCCCGACAATTTCAGTATCCCATACCCCCTGTTTTATCGGTTTATTCGGTTTATTTCGGGTCAAAATGACCCTTTTTGCTGCTGATTTGGCTGTTTTTGACCCCCACCATACCCCCACCCCCCAAAACTGATGATGGGTGGGGGGTCTCCATAGAACACTATTCCCCAGCCATCCCCACAACTTCCGTTATCACTTAGACAATACCCCTGATTCAAACCCCCATTTCAATCACCCCCCACAATATTGCAAAAAATGCAAATATAATTGTCAAACCTTAGACAAATACAGACGAAAAAAACCCGCCGAGGGGAGCGGCGGGCGAAAGTGATGGTTAGCGAACCATCAAGGAGAAGCAACTATGCAACGGGCAGACCCGCTTGCACACTTGCAGAAACGACTATACACTGCGGCCAACGTGGTTACAAGACAAAGTCAAGGGAACCATCGCATGTTGGATCATCTGATTAATTTCACGCCGGATGTGGAGCAGGACTCCACAGATTTCACACGCCTTGAGAAAACCAATCCCGTCGATGTCATCGATGCACAGGTGAAAACCGCCGATTGGTTAAAGAGTCTGGGCGCTGCAAGTAGTGACGTTGCTACCGAACTGGAAGCCAACGCTGCAAGAAAAGCATTTGGTTCGTTTATAACTGCGCAACCCCCAGAAGCGCAACAGACAGCATTAGCAGAAATAAAAACACCCGCTGCTGTCCAACATTTAGTAGGCATGCTTACCGCCTATGACTGGGAATTCATCCACCAAGCCAAAGAGTTGCGCGGCTACACGGTGGCAAAAATCTTGGAAGACACCAACCACCCCACCGCCAGCGTGCGGCTAAAAGCACTTGCCCTCTTGGGCAAAGTCACGGAGATTGGTCTGTTTACCGAAAAGATAGAAGTCAAAAAGACCGAGCTGTCCGACGTTGAGTTGGAAGCCCGCATCAAGGAGAAACTTAATAAACTGGCAAAAATCGTAGACATCACGGACATCAGCGATGCCCAGATAAAAGAAATCGACGATGAAGCCAGTACTGAGTCCTGAAGAAATACAGGCGCTGAACCGGGTACTCCCCACACTAAGCCCCCAAGAAAAGGCAGAACTGCTACAGGACTTGGAAGAACGCGCAACCCGTGCGTCGAAACAGATTGGTCAAGACTCCATGCTGGGCTTTGCCCTGCACGTGTACCCCGGATTTAAAATAGGGCCACATCACAGGAAGTTGGCCAAAATTTTTGAAGACGTGATTGCGGGAAAGAAGAAGCGCGTCATTATCAATATTGCACCCCGTATGGGTAAGTCCGAATTCTCGTCCTACCTGTTCCCCGCTTACTTTCTTGGCAAGTTCCCCAACAAGAAGATCATCATGGGAACCCACACCGCCTCCTTATCCGAGGACTTTGGTCGTCGTGTCCGTAACCTGATTGAATCTGATGAATACCAAGACCTGTTTCCCCGGACGCAGATTTCTGATGATCAGAAAGCCGCCGGTAAGTGGAGTACCTCCGAAGAAGGCCAGTACTACGCAGCAGGTGTGGGTGGCGCTTTGGCTGGTCGCGGTGCTGATCTATTCGTTATCGATGATCCTCATTCTGAACAGGACGTAAAGTCAAACTCTAGACTTGCGTTCGATACGGCGTGGGCGTGGTTCCAAACAGGCCCGCTACAGCGACTTATGCCGGGCGGGGCGATCATAGTAATTATGACAAGGTGGTCGCTGTTGGACTTAACAGGCCGACTGATTGACTACCAGACGCGCAACCCCGAGGCGGATCAGTGGGAGATCGTGGAGCTACCGGCCATATTAGAAAAAGAACAAGAAGACGGCACCGTGCTGGAGAAATCGCTCTGGCCGGAGCAGTGGCCGCTGGAGGCACTAAAAGGTAAGAAGGCCGGGATGGACCCGAGGTTCTGGAACGCGCAGTATATGCAGCAGCCGACATCGGAGAACTCGGCCATTATTGCTCGGCGGCACTGGCGGATATGGGACAAGGACGACCCGCCGCGTTGCGAATATATTATTCAGTCGTGGGATACGGCATACGAACAAAAGACATCGTCTGACTTCTCGGCCTGCACGACATGGGGCATCTTCTACAACGAGGAAGAGAACGACACGCCGCAGTTAATCCTGCTGGACGCGTTCAAGGATCGGATGGCGTTTCCAGAATTAAAACAAGTGGCACTGAAGCACTACAAGGAGTGGGAGCCGGATGCGTTCATCGTGGAGAAAAAGGCAGCAGGTGCCCCACTTATTCAAGAACTCCGCACAATGGGAATCCCTGTCCAAGAATTCAGCCCCAGCCGAGGCAACGACAAAATTGTCCGAGTCAACGCCATCGCAGACTTATTTACTTCGGGCAAAGTCTGGGCACCGGACACCCGATGGGCACGGGAAGTAATCGAGGAAGTTGCGGCGTTTCCAGTTGGAGAACACGACGACTTCGTGGATACTACGTCGCAAGCATTGCTACGCTTTCGGCAAGGGGGGTTTATTACCCTCGACACGGACGAAAAAGACGACAGATACTACGCGCCCCGCAGGGCTGCTTATTATTAAGGAAACATCATGGCGATTGATAAAGCGCTGTACCAAGCACCGATGGGCTTGCCCGAAGAGGACGATGCCGAGGGCATCGAGGTCGAGATCGTAGACCCTGAAGCGGTCAACATCAGCGGTCCGGGCTTTGCGATTGAGTTGGCTAAGGTCGAGGGCGAAGAAGACTTCAGCAGTAACTTGGCCGAGGAGATGGACGACGGCAGCTTGCAGTCGCTGGCCAGTGACTTGGCAGACGACATCGACAACGATAAAGGCTCCCGCAAGGAATGGGAGAAGATGTACGTCGAGGGCATTAAGCTCTTGGGCCTCCAGATCGAAGAACGCACAGAACCGTGGAGCGGCGCATGTGGCGTGTTCCACCCTATGCTGGCCGAAGCCGTTGTTAGATTCCAGTCCGAAACCATCACCGAGACATTCCCCGCAGCAGGGCCTGTGAGAACCAAGATCATCGGTAAAGAAACGCCGCAGGTCATGGAGGCCGCAGCGCGGGTCGAAGAGGATATGAACTACGAGCTAACCGAGGTGATGACGGAGTACCGTCCAGAGCATGAAAGAATGCTCTGGAGTCTCCCGGCCACCGGTTCGGCGTTTAAGAAGGTGTACTACGATCCCAACCTCGGTCGCCAAGTCAGTATGTTTATTCCGGCAGAAGACATCTTCTTGCCGTATGGCGCATCAGACTTAGACACTTGCTACCGGGTCACGCACGTGATGCGTAAGACCAAGAACGAGATTATGAAACTTCAACAAGCAGGGTTTTACTGCGATGTGGAGTTGGGCGATCCGCAGAAAGTCGTGGAGGACATTCAGAAAGCCAAAGACAAAGAAACGGGCTTCTCTGATTTGAACGACGACAGATACACACTGTATGAGTGCCACGTTGATCTGTACTTGGAAGACGATCCCTACGCAGATAAAGACGACAAGAATGAGTTGACGGAAATTGCGTTGCCGTACGTGGTCACCATCATAAAAGGCACCAACCAGATTCTGGCCATACGCAGAAACTGGAACCAAGACGACAAGCTAAAACTCAAACGCCAGCACTTTGTTCACTACCAGTACATTCCGGGCTTCGGTGCTTACGGCTTTGGTCTGTTCCACCTGATTGGCGGATTCGCCAAGAATGCAACCAGTATCATGAGACAACTGGTTGACGCGGGCACCCTTTCAAATCTACCCGGCGGTCTTAAGTCACGTGGTCTGCGAATTAAAGGTGACGACACGCCTATTGCTCCGGGCGAATTCAGAGATGTGGATGTAGCCTCTGGCAACATCCGTGATTCGATTCTGCCACTACCTTACAAAGAACCGTCTGCGGTTTTGTCAGGACTACTCGATAAGATCGTCGATGAAGGTCGTAGGTTTGCTGCAACGGCAGACTTGCAGGTCTCGGATATGTCGGCCAACTCGCCAGTAGGTTCTACGCTGGCTATATTAGAGCGGCAACTTAAAGTGATGACAGCCGTACAAGCGCGTGTGCACAGCACACTAAAGCGCGAGTTCAAGCTGTTGAAAAACATTATCCGCGACTACACCGATCCGGATTACGAATACACACCAGAGTACGGCACGAAGAAGGCCAAACGTGAAGACTACGATCTGGTGGACTTAATTCCCGTTAGCGACCCTAACGCAGCTACGCTGTCTCAGCGCGTTGTTCAGTACCAAGCCGTTCTTCAGTTAGCCCAAGGCGCACCACAGATTTATGACATGCCGTTCCTGCATCGTCAGATGTTGGAGGTGTTGGGTATTAAAAACGCAGAAAAAATGGTGCCGCTGCCAGACGATCAGAAACCACGCGATCCTGTGACAGAAAATATGGCGGTGTTGAAGTTAGAGCCCGTAAAAGCGTTCTTCTACCAAGATCATCAGGCGCATATTCAGGTTCACATGGCAGCAATGCAGGACCCGATGATGGCGCAGTTAATTGGGCAAAATCCGCAAGCGCAACAAATGCAAGCAGCGATGGCAGCACACATCTCTGAGCACGTTGGGTTCTTATATCGCCAGAAGATCGAAGAGCAGATGGGTGTTGCACTGCCGCCGGAAGACGAGAAGTTGCCACCGCAGTACGAGTTGGCCTTGTCGCAGATGATGGCCCAAGCAGCACAACAAGTGTTGCAACAGAACCAAGCCGCCGCTGCACAACAACAAGCACAGCAGCAGATGCAAGACCCGATTGTGCAAATGCAGATGCAAGAACTACAGCTTCGCGCCAAAGAGTTGGAGATCAAAGAAAAGCAAATGCAAATCGACGCTGCGGCCAAAACAGAAGAACTCGATCTTCGCAAACAAGAGATCGACGGTCGTCAGCAGTTGGAAGCTATGAAAGTCGGCGCGAACATCAAACACCAGCAGGCAACCCTTGAAGCCAAGCAAACGGCAGAAGGTGTGCGCATGGGCATTGATACGGCCAAGGCTAAAGAGCAAGCAGACCTTCAAAGAAAACAAGCCGCACTAAAACACATGGCGGCGTTTAAGAAGAACGAGGCAAAACCAAAAGGAGAATAAATGAGCAACGACTTCGCAAGCGTACTGCGCGAGAAGCTACGCATTGAAATGAACAACTATGCTGATGACGTGGCCACTGGCGTGTGTCAGGATTTTGCAGCTTATCAAAAACTCTGCGGGATGATTCAAGGTCTAGCCCTTGCGGAGCGGTTATTACTTGACCTTGTTGAAGCAATACGCAAAGGAGAAGAAGGCGATGAGTGAGTTAATCCTGCCGAAATACTTAAAAGACTTAATTGAAAACGAAACTGAACTAAAAGACGAGTCTGTTGAAGCGCCGGGAGACGATGCTAAAGCACGGCAGCTACCCAAACCAAAAGGGTGGAAGCTTTTGTGTGCAGTACCGCCTGCGGAAGACACGTTTGACGATTCGGTGCTTGTCAAAGCGGCAGTATCGCAACGGATCGAGGAACAGACAACGACCGTTCTTTTTGTCGTTGCAATCGGTCCAGATGCTTACAAAGATACTAACAAGTTTCCCAGCGGCCCTTGGTGTGAAGAGGGCGATTTTGTGCTGGTTCGCACGTACTCCGGTACGCGATTCACCATTCACGGCAGAGAGTTCCGCATGATCAATGACGATCAGGTGGAAGGTGTCGTTGAAGACCCGCGTGGTTACGCACGCGCTTAACAGGAGAAAGTTATGTCTGAGTTCAAGGGCGAAGAGTTCCGGTTCCCCGATGAGGAGGAACAGCAGGAAAGTACGGCAGTACAGGAAAAAACAAGAATCGCTGCTGGCGATGATGTCGAAATTGAATTAATTGATGATACGCCGGATAGGGACAGAGGTCGCAAACCTTTAGACAAAGAAGTCGCCGATCCGACCGACGACGAGATTGAGAACTACTCGGACAAGGTGCAGGCGCGTATCAAAGAGCTAACGCATGCCCGTCACGACGAGCGCCGCCGTAAAGAAGAACTCTTGCGAGAAAAGCAAGAGATGGACCGGCTTTTGGAGTACCTGTCTGAAGAGAACAAAAAGCTCAAGCAGACGGTCAACTACGGACAAGAGATTTATGCGTCTACAGCAACACGAGAAGCAGAAGCCCAGTTGGTTGCTGCACGGCGTAGTCTGAAAGATGCGCAGGAATCGTTTGACACAGATGCCATTATTGCCGCCCAAGAAGCGCTGATGGAGGCAAAGGTTAGATTCGACCAAGTTAAAAATTATAGGCCCGCCCCTTTACAAGAGGATGAACCTGTTGTACAAAGAGCACCATCGCAACCCGAAACGGTTCAACCGGACGAGAAGACGCTGCGCTGGCAGGCAAAAAACCAGTGGTACGGTCAACCGGGGTTCGAAGAATACACCAGCTACGCACTAGGGCTGCATCACAAGCTAGTCAACGCGGGCATAGACCCACGCACTGATGATTACTTCGCCCAAATCGACGGGCGCATGCGAAAGACGTTCCCCGAATTGTTCGGCGCGACGGATACGCCAAAATCTGAGCCTGCAAGTCAGCAGGAAGCTCCAGCCAAACCTACTACGGTCGTCGCACCTGCTAGTCGTTCGACTGGTAAGAAGACAATCCAGCTTACCCAGAGACAATACGATCTGGCGAAAAAGTATGGACTAACCCCGCAGCAATATGCTGCTGAAGTAGCAAAACTGGAGGCAAGAAATGGCTGAAAATCGTACCCCTCGTGATTTGGTTACCCGTGAAAAGACAGCACGTGCGGTCTATACCCCACCGTCGATGCTGCCTGATCCGACCCCTGAACCCGGTTGGAATTTCCGTTGGATTGCTACAGCAGTTAACGGTCAGACCTACGCCCAAAACGTCGCCATGCGTATGCGTGAAGGCTGGGTACCGGTAAAAGCGGAAGACCATCCTGAACTAATGATCCCCGGAAATGCGTCGGGGAATGTCGAAATTGGTGGACTGCTGTTGTGTAAGCAGCCGACAGAAACCGTGCAAGCACGTAATGCTTACTACAACGACCAAGCGTCGAAGCAGGAGCAATCGGTTGATAACACACTGATGCGCCAGAGCGATGCTCGTATGCCGCTGTTCAATGAACGGAAGTCTACGACAACCTTTGGTAAAGGTAATAAGTAGCTTTTTATTAACTAGGAGCTAAAATGGCTTATCCGACTGTAAATGCCCCCTACGGGCTAAAACCGATCAATCTGATCGGCGGTCAGGTGTTCGCGGGCCAAACTCGTGAACTCCCGATTGCCAGCAACACTGCTGGTGCGATCTACAACGGCGACATCGTTCGCCTATCGTCTGGCTTCATTGTCAAAGAGACAGGTACTACTACTGTTTCCGCGACCGGTGTTGTCGGTGTTTTCCTTGGGTGCAGCTACACTAACCCATCGACGGGTCAGAAACTGTTTGCCAACTACTACCCCGGTAGTGTTGTCGCTTCGGACATTCTGGCGTATGTATCCGATGATCCTGATCAGTTGTTTAAGGTTGCTGTGACTGGCGGCGCAACTTCGACCACCATCACACCAATTGACAACCTGATTTTGGGTAACAATATGGCAATTTCGCAGCCAGCTTCGAACAGCACTATTTCGGGTAACTCGAATATTGGTGCCTACGATTCCGGTTCGAATACCGCCGCTTCACTACCGTTCCGTGTCGTTGATCTCGTTCCTGAGACCGTCGATGCCAACGGCAACTACAGTGAAGTAATCGTTAAGTGGAACGCTCCGTACATGGCAGCTACCACAACGGCTACGGGCGATCCGCTTGTCTACACTACTACGGTAACTGTGACGGGTGGTCATCAGTATCTCAATCCGACCGGCACTGCCAACGTATAAGGGAGCTAAATCATGGCTATTTCACGCGCACAACTACTGAAAGAGCTGCTCCCCGGCTTGAACGCATTGTTCGGTCTGGAGTACGCTCGTTACGGCGAAGAACACAAGGAAATCTACGAAACCGAGACTTCCGAGCGTTCGTTCGAAGAAGAAACCAAGCTGTCTGGCTTCTCTGCCGCACCGGTTAAGAACGAAGGTTCTGCAATCGCGTACGACAACGGTCAGGAAGCATGGACTGCTCGATACAACCACGAAACCATCGCCCAAGGTTTCTCGATCACTGAAGAAGCGATTGAAGATAACCTGTATGACAGCCTGTCGGCTCGTTATACCAAGGCGCTGGCTCGTTCGATGGCATACACCAAGCAAGTTAAGGCCGCAGCAGTGCTGAACAACGGCTTCAACTCGTCGTATGCTGGCGGTGACGGTCAGGCACTGTTCTCGGCAAACCACCCATTGGTGGGCGGCGGTGTTAACTCAAACATCCCGACAACTCCTGCTGACCTGAACGAAACTTCGTTGGAAAACGCTGTGATTCAAATCGCAGCATGGACTGACGAACGCGGCCTGCTGATCGCAGCTAAGCCACGTAAGCTTGTTATCCCACCGTCACTACAGTTCGTTGCGACTCGTCTGTTGGAAACCAGCCTCCGCGTTGGCACCAACGACAACGACATCAACGCGCTGAAGAACAACGGTTCGATCCCAGAAGGTTACGCAATTAACCACTGGCTGACCGATAACAACGCATGGTTCCTGACCACTGACGTTCCAAACGGTATGAAGCACTTTGTTCGTACCCCGCTGGCACAGTCAATGGATGGTGACTTCGATACAGGGAATGTTAGATACAAGGCGCGCGAGAGATATTCGTTCGGCTTCAGCGATCCGCTTGGTATGTTCGGTTCGCAGGGCGCATAAGCTAGTATTTATGCGGTATCTCAAGGGGGCTTCGGCCCCCTTGTTCTTTTTCTGAAGTTCGATTATCATTACTCGTGTCATATGACAGGAGGATAATATGGACTACTCTCAATACCCCACTGATCGGGCAACTGCCAAAGCAACCGGTGCCAAGTATTACTACACAGGTAAGCCTTGCACTCGTGGGCACACCACCTTGCGAAAAACCAAAGGTGCATGTGTGGAGTGCATGAAAGAAGACTGGACGTTTGACAATAAGAAACGCAGTGAAAAGCCAAAATCAGAAGCGTCAAAGGCGGCGGGTAAACGCTATTATGAGAAGAACAAAGCGGTAGTAAAAGCCCGTGCTAATGCTCGCCCACCTGAAGAAAAACGCAGACACCGTAATAAGCATAAGCAAGAGAACCCAGAGGTCTACAAAGCCTTAACTAGCGCCCGTAAGCGCCGCCATCGCAATGCCACCCCCAAGTGGGTTACTAAAGAAGAGAAGTTAGCAATACGAAAACTGTATTTGAAAGCTATAGAGCTAACCAAATTGACCGGAGAACGCTACGTGGTTGACCACGATTATCCTTTACACGGAGAAACGATTTGTGGGCTACACGTGTTATCAAACTTAAAGATCATGACCCAAGAAGAGAACCTGAAAAAGTCGAACAAGCTGCTTGACTCCCCGCCTGCCCCCTAGTATAAAAGCGGTAATACCGGGAATACCGGTGCGTCGAACAGTCCCGGCTGACTTCATGCAGATCGACGTACCTAACCGCATGAGGGAAAATTCAAATGGCTCTTTCTACCACCCAAAGTATTTGGCGTTCGGGCGGCGGTGATCAAACTCGTACTGCATATTGCGGTTCTGGCTTGATGGCTGCTCAGTTCTATAT
>Ga0315904_10000838_pt1 | contig 48922 bp, 69 predicted proteins | sample LakEriMetagenome_6_FD_203529 | JGI IMG/M metagenome (GOLD analysis project Ga0315904, IMG submission 203529) | Freshwater fungal communities from buoy surface, Lake Erie, Ohio, United States - Buoy 12 MA120 | ecosystem: Environmental > Aquatic > Freshwater > Lake | place: USA: Lake Erie, Ohio...
GGCGGCGGCGTCGGCAGCGCGGGCGGCGTCGGCGGCGTCGGCGGCGGCGGCGTAGGCGGCGTCGTCGGCGGCGGCGGCGTAGGCGGCGTCGGCGGCGGCGGCGTAGGCGGCGGCGTCGACGGCGGCGTCGGCAGCGCGGGCGGCGGGCCAGTCTTCACCTTTCGCCAATAATTCAAGTCCGCTTATCACCGGATCTATAACATTTTGTGCACAAGTGCGCGGCAAAGACTTAAGTATAGTCGCCAGGAAGATCCAGGGCACCTTGCTTAAGTCCTTGCCGTCGCAGGCAACAGCATCAGGCAGCGCTGCAAAAAAATTCCGCGCTTCGTCCTTGGGCAGTGCTTCAAAGATGCTTTCCGCAATCCTGAGCAATGCTGTCGGCAGTCCGTAGGCTTGCTCGATTACCTGCGTGCTGCTGGAGTGCGCCAGGCATCCAATAAAGCATCCCTTGCTGGTTTCCGGATCCCAGTAGTTGCCTTGTACGATGGCATCAGCTTCAACGTGAGCCTTGACCTCCTGGCGCAGTTGGTCGGTATTTTTGGTTTGCATGGTCTGGGGATTTGGTTGAACAACACAATAGTAACCGCTTAAAGGCATCGCTGCCATGCTGTGTGCTGATCCCTTAACAGTTAGTAACATTGGCCTGATGGCACCTCTCCGCAATGACCGTACGGCAGGCCAAGGCAGCGCTCGACACGCCGCCGTTGCTCGCCCGTAAGCCCCTCGGGACTATTGGCGAATGGCCATAGGATCGCAGGATTAAAATGCTTCGCTTCAACAAGGTACAGATTCTTCTTTGCGGCTTTAACGCGCTTCTGTATTCTTTGCTCATATAAATCTTCGATTGATAATTCCCTCATTTCCTTTCGATCGCCTTGGGCCACTAAAGCGCGTTCCGGTTTCTCTGGCTTCTCGACCACTTCCTTGTCTACATTAAGATGCAGTCTAGCCTTCTTAAACTTAACTTTGCCTTCTAGTGTCCAATCAATCGGCTCGTGCGGCAATGGCAGATTGCGCCAGCAGTTGCCATGATCAATGATCAGCGCCACCTTGTCTGGATTGGATGGATCAGTGCGCAATACCCTACCGATAAGTTGCTTCCAGAGGCGCAAAGATCGCGTTGGCCTGATAAGCTGCAGGCATGTTGCTGCCGGCAGGTCTAGCCCTTCATCGATCAATGCAACGGAAACGATAACTTTCAGATCGCCGGCAGTAAAGCGCTCAAACGCATAATCTCGATCCCGGTCTGATGTCGTGCCGATAACAACTTCAGCGCTGATGCCATGTGCCTTGTATTCCTCCGCAATCCTGTTTGCGTGTTCAACGCTAATCGTTACCGTAATGGTAGGATGTAGTTTTGGATTGAAATGCAGTAAGTCACGCAGAAAGTCACCCTGTACCTTCACGATGCGTTCTTCGATTTCTTCTTTTTTGTAATCTCCGCCGCGTGTTGCGACGCCTTCAGTATCAACTACTGCATCATCGCCACCAAACATCTTATACTTGCACAATGAACCATCATCCATCAGTTGTTTAGGCTGCGGACCAAGGATTAGTTTCGTGATGCCAAACTTCCCAAGGCCAGCACCAGTCGGTGTGATTGGCGTTGCGCTAGCGCCGGCAAAGAATGCAGGCTGCATTGCAACAATGATTTCCTGATATGTTCTCGCTTGAATATGATGACAGTTATGAACAAGAACACCGTTGGCGAAATAACAGTGATCCTGCTCTACCTCTAAATTGTAGACAAAACCATCCGGACACAGCTCATGGGATCTTCTATCACTTGTTCGTTCGAGAATCTCAATACTTTCCAGCCAAGTGACTGCAGAAAAGCTGTTTTCTTTTTGTCTTGCTCCTGTCGCTCTGTCGCGCAATGCGAGCGGCCATCTATCTCTACGGCAATCTTGAGGTTCGTATGGCCAACGTCTATTTTGTAGTGAGTCGGGTACTTCGCTCCCGGCAATGGAGCACAGCCAGTTTTGACAATAACCTGCATTTCCCAGCCCAATAATTGAGCCATCAACGCTTCCGCCGCTGTCGCCGGCCTGCCATTCCCGCCGCGAATGCGCGGCTGATGGCCAATCTCTTTCAAGCGTTGTGATACCTTTTGCCTGACTTCTTCTCGTTTCATTGGATTGCAGGCAGTCATTCTGGCGGAAGCGTGCTTGCGGTTGGTTGCCGCCATCGTAATAGAGCTGTTCCATGCTCGGTAACGAGAGGAGCATTCTTTGCTGCAATAAGCCCATCCCCTCTTCCGTGCCTGCTCCCTGCATCCCTTGGTGTCTTGGGCCGGCGCTCCGCACATGGCGCAAAAGCTGAGAAAAGGCATCGGTCGTGGGTGTGGCGGTCAGTTGCATCATAGCCATGCCTGGTTCAAGAGCGATGGCTGGGCGCCAGTCGTCATCGGCCCAGACCGGATGGCCGGCGGTGCAGGTGATCTCGGTTCCTGCGGTCGTGCGAAGTCGCACCATGAGCGGTGGCGCTGGATTGCGATGCAAGCCTGTCACCTTGCGCTTTTGCAGTCGCCGGCCATCCCATGCGGTCACGCAATCGCCAACACAAACATCCTCGATAGGGCGCCCATCTACAAGAGTCCCCGCAGGGAAGCATTCATCCAATAGTAGCACCCTACCACGAAACGTGGATACCGCTTCCCGTCTACGCGCAAGTGTTGGCATCATCGTAACCATGATGCCACGATCTTCCGTCATACGTTTAGCAGTATAAAATCCTACCGGCTCATTACAGTGCTTGCGGCATGATGCAGCGAGCTGCTTAATAATTTCGTTGCGATGCGCGGCAAGGATAACTTGATACCCCCATTCACGATAGAGCCTTGTGATCTCTGCTAGTATCACAGTTTTGCCGCTGCCAGTGGGCGACACCAGGCACGGTGCGCCCCCTTCGTTCATGTGCTCAACAGTTGCGCACACTAAAGGGGGCTGGTAGTCTCTAAGGGTGAACATTATTTACGTCTAATAGAAGTGACCACACCGATAGCAATAAGCGCTCCATTTTGCCAAGCCAGCGAGGCTGCCTGCTTGCGGTCGGTTTCTGTGTTATGCGGGATAAACTTGCCTTCATTTTCCCACCAAGCCTCAAAGCGGTCCCTAATTTCGTCGGTGCCAGGATGCAGCCTGTCGCTTTTGTTGCTCATTGCACTTCCCTCCCATCGTACGTTGGCTTGTTTCTGCCAAGCATCCACTTAACATAGCCAGGCGCTGTCTGCAAGTCCATTTTTTGTGTGGGAAAATAGAACAACTCTTGAAGCTCTGGCTCTGTAAGAGTCATTTCATTGCCCGCGTCTGTGATAACGGTCCATGCGGCGGAACGCCTTAGTGTTAGTATAACCGGCTCAACAATCACTGCGTTGCCACACTTTCTGCCGTCTCTAGTGCAAAGCTGGGAGCCAATCTCCCAGCCGTAGGATCTTGTAAGTTTACTCATTTCTTCACTACCTGCACTTTCCAAGTGCAAGCCTTTTCGGCCATTGTTGCTTTGCCGTTCTTCAGGTAGTCCGCTTCCAGCTTGCGCCTTTTGGCAGTAAAATCATCTTTGTAATCATCTTCCACCTTGAAGTAGGTGCCAGTTGATACGCGCTGCAGGCGTACTTTTTGAAAATTGCCGTCAGAGAACAGAACGTCCATGTCTGTTTTGGCGGGGATGGCGTCACTACCGTAAAGTTCCTCTAATGCTTTTTTGACTTCGCTTTCTTCGCTTTCGATGGCTTTCTTTTGCTGCTGCAGATACAGCAGCCTGGCGGCAAGTTGTTCTGCGGGATTTGGCGCTGGAGTTTGCATGGCTGGTGGTTGGCGGTTGGCTTGTTAATTGTAGCGCTTGAAAGACTTAGGCGCAAGTTAGCGGAGCCCAAAGCTCCTGCATGTGCTGCCAGCGAGGAGCAAGATACTTAATTACGCTGGCTTCGTCCGCCCTGCACACTTCTACTGTGACTGAACGATAAAGCCCTTTACGTTGGCCCATGAAGAAAAGTGATAGCTTGCCATTCCTGTAATAATCGTCACCGTTGTAAGCGCATTGACTGTCGCCATCGCCATCTTCTTCTGTCCAGTCCCATCTGAACAATAGATTGTAGTCTTTGTCTGCATCTTCTTCTTCGCTTAGGAAGGCAGCAAAAGACTTAAACTCCAAAGTAGTTTTATTACTTGCGGAAGCAAAATAGTTTTCTTCTTCGCAGTAATAGGAATGCTTGCATTCCCAGAGGCGCCTGGTTGCTGAGGCTTGCATGGCTGGTGGTTGGTGATGGGGACAATTAATTGAAAGGGCTTGCCCGCTTTGGACGGGCAAGCCAAGGGCCTCAGGCGGTAACTGTTTCGACTTGCGCAAGCTCAACGCCCACAAGTTTAGCGGCAGTCATCAGCAGGTCGCAATAGGAATTGAGCTTGTCCGACGATGGCGACCACTGACGCAAAACACCTGGATCCGACGGCACCCCGCTAGACCATCCTTGATAGTCAGGGCTAGGCGCGTCGTCGCGTATCTCCACAAGGCCAGCAACTGGCTCAAACTCAATTTCAGTTTTAACCATTCGACCCGCAATGTAATCGCCTCCAAGTTCGATCCATCCTTGGTTTTTCCAGCTTTGTCGCTCAGATAAATACTTGCGAATACTTAGAGGGCTCATGTTGTTAACGGCTTGTAGAAGGCCCATGCCTAGCTCGCTTCCGCAGCGGTCGTAAGCGGTAAACATGAAGACAGTTGCAATTTGCTCGGTCTTGGTTGGGTCGGAAAGTTGGAAGCGCATGGCTGGTGGTTGGTGATCAACTCGATAATTGTAGCACCTCTTGAAGGTGGTCTAGTATCGCGTCCTTGGTTGCGCAAGAAAAGTTTGTGTTGCCGCTTATGGAGCGAAATTCGTAGCACGTTCCGCCCCAAACGTACCGGACGCTGGCCAACCAGCCGATATGCGATCCATCAAGCAACACAGGCACCACGGCAAACGGCGGCGATGGCGGATCAGGTTGCCCGAGGGCCATGGCCATCTGCAGGCCGAGTTCATCGGCTGGATGCACCCCACGGGCAAGCTCCCCGTAGGTCGTCATTTCGCCAAAGGTCAGGCGTGGATTGGTCATGGCTGCAGCCAGAATCGAGCGGAAAGGAGAAAGTATAGAGAATGGGTCAATACCTCTCGATAGCGTAATGCAGCAGCGCCAAAGCATCGGCTTCGTTATCATCGACCGGGTTGTACCCAAGCCCTTGCATGGCGGCCATCATTAACGGCTTGCCTGCATTGCCTTTGCCAGTAGCGTGCTTTTTGATTGTACCAACTGGCACGCCTTCATAAGGTATCGCGTGCCTTTCGGCAAAAGAAGTAAGCTGGCTCATAAAACCACCGTAGGCGTGTGCGGCATCTACGCCAGCGTGCCGGCGCACTTCTTCAAATACAATCTGATCGAGCAATGTATCGTTGACGCGCTCGGCATCATCCCTGAATAGATTTGAATTTCCTGCAACTGCAACTTCTGACAGCCAGCGAGTGAAGCGCAGGTAGCGCATTCCGCCACCTTCAAAGCGTTGCGGCTTAAATGATTGGCTGCCTGAAACGATCGAGCCATCACGGCTGCGCAATGCCCAGCCGGTTGTAGTGCCAAGATCAAGGGAAAGAATGGATTTCATGGTGATCAACTGAGTAGGGTTTACGGGCGGGACTCTCCTCTATCGTGACCGCGAAAGGTGCCATAGCCTGGCTTGCTTCAGTTTTCCGCAATGCTTGCATTTTAGATGATATTCAGTGCCGCTAATGCCAGACGGACTTGTGATCTGAATTGTAGCGACCCTCCTGTAGCTATGCCAGCAGCCATCGAACAGAAGGGAAAGGAAGCGTTTCATTGTGCGCGTGAGGAATGCGGGCAATGGCATTGTAGCACAAAAAAGGGCAGGCCTGCAATGCCTGCCCTTTGGTGCGCGATAGCAGCGATCAGCTCCGCGATGGCTTCTTCTTTAGCTCAGGCGCTGGCCTGGCTTCTTCTTGTCGTCCTTCGGCCTTTTCTTGTTCTTGGGCTTTTTCTTGCCCTTGGTCTTTTCGTACTTCTCGGCTGACATTTGGGAAGGTGGCGGCTGGGATGGTTTTAATGTGCTCGATGGATGCCGCAAGCTGCCGGCAATATTGATTGGCCTCTTCTAGTGTTCCCGTGCGCAAGCTGATCATAGCTGAGCGACACTCTTCAAACGTGTCGTATGTTGGCATGAAGAGATGTTCGTAAATATCTCCAAAGACTTGCTTCCGCCGATTGTAGTCAGAGAAGCATGTCTCGCCATGCTTTAGTGCCGGCAATGGTGCCATGTCGCTGGGATCGCCTGGAATAATCCAAACTTGTTGCTCAGTCATTTGGCTGCCTTGGTAGTTTTTGCTTTTTCAGCAGCTTTTTTGGCTGCTGTCCTTGCCATTGTAACCGCTACCGCCTCCTCCCTGCCAGGTGGGCGCGGTAGCACGCCGCTATCTTCAAGCTCTGTCCAGTTGGCAAGGTTGCCCATGGGTGCCAGCGATTACACGCTAGGCTATTATGGCCACGCAATATAGCTTTGCCCATGTACCAGTCGCGCAACTGTCACACTTGCTCGGTTGTGCCATAATCGGAAGCACGCCGCCAGGCGGCTCAAAGAAAAAGGGTCGGACACCCCCAAAGCATCCGACCCTTAGGCAGCCAATTTGTCCAACCACGAGATTCTAACACATGGAACGTTGGAACCAGTCCAGCGAGAGGAACCCCTGTCCAATTTGCGGCCGAACAAAAGACGGTGATTGCCGCATTCGCGCTGATGGCGAGATGGTTTTCTGTCATCGAGGCAAGAGCTTCGGCCCACCGGATCGACTGAAGATCGGTCAGGTCCTGACCGACGCCTCAGGTCGCCGCTGGGCCTACAGTAGGGACTCGCGGGACGACAGCAGGGATGGCGCGGTGTTCGTGATTGACCGGGGCAAGGGCCACGGGCTCCCGGCTTGCGAGCCGATGCCCGCTGCGGTCCCACTGCCGGCGCACAAAGGCAATGAGTCCTGCTTCATTACGACATATCAATACCGGCAGGATTTAAGGGTACAAAGACATGACTACGAGGGCGAGAAGAAGAAAGATTTTCAACCGCAATTCTTCTTTAATGAGCGCTGGAATGCTGGCGCTGGTTCCGAGATATGGCCGTTTTATGGATCGCTTGATAGCAATTCTGGCAGCTCTGTCATAGAAGTTGAAGGCGAGAAGTGTGTAGAGATATTGCGAGCTAATGGAATTGCGGCGATTACTCACCCTGGCCACCAACGAGACGAAACAAGCTGCAGAGCAAGGTATGCCGGCCTGCTATCGGTAGGCGTCAAGACTGTTTATTTTATTTCTGACAATGATGCGCCAGGCAGAAAGAAGGCTGCTGCATTTTTAGCTGCTGCGCAACTTGCGCAGATCGAGCTGCGCATCATCCCAGCAGAATCCATTTGTGACGTACCCGATGGCGGCAGCGTCGATGACATGCCGGCAGAGCAGTTGGGTTCATTGATTGCAGCAGCGATTAAATCAGCGTCTGGAGCCAAGCCAGCGCCGCTTACTCGCATCAGTTTTGCTGCGATCAAGAAAGCGCTGCAGGATTTTTATGAAACCAACCCTGCTTCTGCGGCAGACATTCAAGCTGGCATTGCGGATATTGCATCAGCGCATGATGCGTCAGCATTTGACACCAGGAGGATATGGGATTCATTAGAAGAGGACCGGCAAGTTGAAAGCGAAGCACTTGGCGCTACTGACGCAATAACAGAGCGTCAGAATATAGCAGTCAAGAGAGCATCTGTCACTACTTCTGATTACTTGCCTGATATGTTGCTTGATGCGGTCGAAACATTGACGGCTAACCTTGCCTGCGATCCGCTTACGGCAGTGGCAGTGGTCCTTACTACTGCTGCCGGTGCATTTAGAGCGGGCCATCGGGTTGATGCAGGCGATGGCTTGTTTGTTAAGGAGCCCGTAATTTGGCTGCTACTCGCCGGTTCATCAGGTAGCGGCAAGAGCCCAATTATGCGCCACTTATGCCAGTACAGGCTACGACTTGTCCTGAATCATTACGATCACATTAGCGATACCGCTGAATCCGAATACGAATCACGCTATCTTAATGTAGCGAAAGCATTGCGTCCCGATAAGCCAGAGGCATTACAGACTTGTATCACAAACTTTACGACCGAATCCCTTACTGGGATCCTAGGCGATAACCACCGGCAGGGGTTGGGCACGTTTATCTACTCAGAGGAGGTTAAGGAGATCCTTGGTAACTTTGATGAATACAAGGCCGGCGGCAAAGGGAAAGGCAAGGAAACGTTTCTGTGCTTATTCGATGGCAATGTTAGCGCTTCGCATCGTGTCGGCAGGAGAACCAAGATGGTTAAAGGTAAAGTCCAGAACGCATTACTCGGTGGCGTGCAGCCTGGTGTATTCCGCCGGATGGTTGAAGAGGGCGATGATGCTGGCCTATTTGCTCGATGCCTGATGGTGCCGCTGGTCAATGATTACACGGAGCCAAACTTTTGCCGTTCACCAGAGGAGCTTGTAGCGGTACACATGGCTGAGCAATGCTTGGAGAACTTTTATTTACGCTGCCTTGAATTGAAGCCGATCGTATTAAGGCTTGAGCCGGAAGCGGTAGAATTATTTAAGGCGCTGCACCGCGATACTTACGACAAGTCACAGGCTGTGTCGCTTGAAAGCCAAAAGGCTGTATTTGGCAAGCGGCTTGGCTATGTGCTGCAAGTTGCGCTTGTTATGCACTTATGCCGTGTTGCTGCCGGCGAGGAAACGGTTAGCGAGCTATACCTGTCCAAGCAGTTACTAGCGCGTGCTACGGTGTTGGTGGATTTACTTCAGAGCTACGCGATTGTGGAGCAGCAGGAAAGTCAGATGCAGAAGCATGGTGCGTTTGACCTTAATAGGCGCATTCACACTTACGCCAAGGCCAACAATGGTTGCACTGTTGCTAAGTTCGCGGCGGCCTGCGTGCCAATTCGACATCGCAAAACCGTGCAGGCTGCACAGATCAAGGCTGCAATGGAGCAGCTAGTTTCGATGGGTCTTGGCGAATGGCGTCAATCTAAGAATGCGCAAACTTTTGTGGCACTTGGAAGGTTCCCCGATTAGGGGCTTGACAAAAAGGCGACAGCGTGCAATGCTTGGGTGTCCAACACGAAACGTGCCATGAGCACCGATTTAACGCCAGAGCATTCCGCTCGCCCTTTAGGCAGCCCTGGCTTTCCTGAAGTCGTAGCTGCTTACAGATATGTCGATAGCGTGGTGCAACACGCTGATGCGATTTCCCCCCGTGGCGGCCATGCTTGGCATGGCTGGGCATTGCGCGAAGCATTCTTGGCTGGCTGCACGCATTACCGTGAGAACGGTGGTTACATTGTTCCGACTCCTGCAGAAGTCGCCTGGAAGGAAGCGCCGCCAGAAAGACTTGAGCAGTTTTCGTCAGCAACTCAAACGCTAGGCCGGCACCTTGACGAGCTTTGCGAGGAGCATTTTCGGAATGGCTCAGTAACTGCACTTAAAGCGCTAGAAGCCGCGCTTAAAGGGGAGTGGATGGTTCGGCTTGCATTCCGAATCTCGCCAATGATTGTGCTGAGGAAGTTTAGGGAAAGAATTGAAAAGGAGCCGTCGCTTGATCGCGGCTCGGAAAGTTCGCTTTCTGAGTTTAGTGATGGGGGAATGCCGCTTGGCTGACTAGCTTGCCTTATGCTACAATTTGCTTGTTCCGCTGATTTCCCATGGCACGCACACCAACTGCACCACCGCCAATTCAACCGCCAGCGCCAATGGTCCAACCTGTCGCGCCGCTGCCGCAAGTGACGCAACTTCCTAGGCTTTCTTTGCTTGAAGCAATCGCTGCCGCCAAGGCTAATTTTGGCGATCTCAGCTTTGACCAAGATAACGTGTATTTGAAAAGCAAGTACACTGGCTTGCCCAAGCTACTTAAGGCAGTTGAACCAGCTCTACTTGAACTGGGGATCGTAATTCATTCGCAATTTGTTTACGAGGAGCCCTTTTGGCGCCTGCGCACAACTGTTGGTTTTAAGGATGGTAGCGAGGATTTCTGTTCGGACTTCCTTGTTACTGATATGTCGAACATGCACAAGTTCGCCGCCAACTTCAAGATCGGCACACGTTACAATCTGTTTGCGCTTCTAGCCATTTGTCCTGAAAAGGACGATGATGGCAACGAGGCCGTTTATGGCAACAGCCCGCCTGCTGCAACGCAGCTTCCTGGCCTGCCTGGTGGCGTGCAATCATGGCCGGCTCCTGGCCAGCAGGTGCAAGCGCCGCCAGCAATGTATCCGCAACAAGCGGTGCATCCCGGCTGGCAACCTCAGCCACCGATGGCGACCATGCCACCGGCCATGGTTAATCCTGTCCAACCTCTGCCTGTCCTTCAGTGACCTATTCCCAACCGCAACAGTCACAGTATCGCCCCAATCGCACTGCGCTTTGGGTAAACGATCGCAAGAGCGCTGCCAACCAGCCTGATTACAAAGGCAACTTGGAGCTTTCCTACGCCTTGGTTCAGGAATTGCTGGCCGCTTTTAATGCCGGCCAGTACACGCAGGATCGAGGCGGCCAGCCTTGCATCAAGCTGGACATTGCGCTTTACGGCCAGCAAGTTACGCCAGGCGATAAAAAGCCGGTTCTTTCGGGTCAGCTTTCTACTTTGGCGGATACTCAGCGTGGTGCTGCAGCGCGTCAGCAAGCTGCGCAGCAGTACGGGCAAGGGCAGGCACCTACTCCGATGCCTCAGCAGATGCCCCAGCAGCCGCAGTACGCCCAGCCACAGCCTCAGCAGCAACCACAGCCGGCCCCTGCCCCGCCTCAGCCAGCGCCTGGCCAGCTCTACGGCTCCCAGCCGCAGTACGGGCACCCACAGCCGATGCAGCCCAGCCCCCAGCAGCCGCAAGCTCCTGAGGGCTGGGCTGGCCTGGTCTGGTCTGCATTGGCTGGTGCTGCACCACAGCAGCCGCAAGCTCCCGAGGGCTGGCCTGCTCATGTTCCTGTGCCTGCTGGCTTCGCTGCACCGCAGCAGCCGGCACCTCAGCCACCTTTCCCACCTCAGCAGCCTTACAGGCACGATCAGCCTACGCCTGTAGCGCCTCCAGCGCCCGCCCAGCCGATCCCTGGTGCGATCCACGGCCAGCCTCCTGCCCCTGTCCTCCCGGCTAATTTCTGATGCCTGAACTGCGTTTACTCCCGGCTCAGCCGGGAGTTTTTTTTAGAGAAGAAGACCACAAGTATTTCTACATGCAAGCGCCTCGCGCTATTGAGGTGCCGTCGTCTTCGCATATTATTGCATTGGCCGGCGGTAAGGACTTCGACAAGACGCGATGGCGCCAGTCGCTAATGCGCAAAGGGCTTAACGAAATGGGCGCCGAGTATTTTATGGAGCGCGTCAGAGATATTCGCGCTGATGTTGGCACAAGGTTTCATGCTATGGCTGGCTTGTCGCTTGGCTCCTTTGAGCAAGAAGCAGTAGAGCCAGAATGCCCCAAGGACACGGAAGCTGCCGCAATACATAAGCTATGGCTTAAAAATGTCCTTCCCCGCATCGGGAAGGTCTATGTCATCGAAGAACCAATGATCCATCCAGGCGGCTGCTATGGCTTGACGCCTGATCTCGTCGCTGAGGTCGATGGTATTGTTACCATGTGCGACTGGAAAAGCAATCAAGCTGAACACTTTGCCGAGCGTTACCAACGACTGTCCGACTACGCCCCCGATGATGAAATCTTGCGTGGCATTTGCGAGCACCTTGCCAAGGTGGACGCAGAAGTGTATGGCAAGGTGCGAGAGGTAACTGCTCGCGTGCGTGATGGCTGGCAGATGCAACAAGGCTCCTACTGCTTTGGCGTGGAGGCAGTTCACGGGTTGCGCGTAGAGCGTGGCATCAATTTTATGTTATCAGTCGATGGCGTCAAGGAGCACCACTGGAACCGGCCTGATCTCGACCAAGGCTGGCTGCAGTTTGCCGGCGGGTTGTTGTTACACCACCAGCGATCGGTCCTGACTGGTGGCCATGCCGTGTTTCAAGCTGCGCTTAATGCGTTGGCTCCCATGATGCGCCACTGAGGTTGCGTGGTATGATTCTGGGGTATTGCATTCATCCCAATGCCCACCAAAACCAAAGCCGCTCCCGTTGCTGAGAAGCCCATCGCAGATCCGGCTCTTGAAGAGGAGCTGGAAGACAACATGGCCGACAAAGAGGATTCTGCCATTGACGAGCTTGCTCCTGACGGCTGGGGAGACGGCGACGACGGCGGCACTGAGCCCGATGGCCAGTTTCATCACGAAAGCGCCGAGACTTCCGAAGCCCAAGAACCTGAAGCCGTTACTCGGCTTGTTGGCGCCGAGCTGCTTGTTTTCTACAACGAAAAAACTGCGGCCGGTCGCATTTATTCTGACATTGCCTTTGATGCCGGCTATCGGACCACTACCAAGACTGGCCAAGAGCGAGTGATGAAGAGTCAGTTCGCCAACGCGCTTTTGCAGGCGCAAGGCATTGACACTGGCACCAGTCCTGCTGGCCATGGCGGTTCCCATGCTGGGGAAACCAGGGCTCGGGTTACCGGCCAGGGCCAACTGCTGGTGTCGCAACTGGCTGCCCGCAAGATCGGGGCGCAAGCGGGTGAGGTGTTCGAGGTCTCCTACCCCAGCGACCGCACCATCCTCCTGACGCCTACCGGCATCGTGGAGCCCGTGCGCCCCCGCAAGGGTGAGTCCATCGAGCAGCCTGGCACGCCTCTCCTGGACGACGCTCAGGCGGCCTGAGTTGGCACTGGTAGAGGCGTCTGATCAAGATGCTTCCACCAGCACAGAAACCCGCAGCGCGTGTAGCAATGCACGCGCTGCATTGCTATGTTTTCCGGTACGTCTTCATGCTGTGCGCTGCCATTCCACCATGAAACGCGGACCATGTTAGCTGACAAGGAAACGATGTACCCACATTCCTGTTCTAGCTGTATCGACAGCGCCAGAATCGTAGATGCGCTTAGCGTCAACGTTGCCGGCGCCAGCAACGCAAGCGGCATAAATCAGTCGATCAGTGTAGAAGCCGTCAAAAAACTTGCTTGTTAAATCGTAGCGCCAAGTGGCAGCGTTAAACTCCGACCACGGATCTTTAACATTTAGGTCATGGCGATTACTGTTAGCTCTGGCTTTTAAGCCATCAAGGCAGATAACGTGGCCGCTTCCGGTAAACCAGCCGTGGGTGATCAGGAACTCGCCAGCTTTCAGCCAGTCATAAACTTGCGCTAGGCTTGCATTATTTTCGTATTTATACGGTCTTCCGTAAGGAAGAATAACGCGACCCATTACAGCAGGATCGCCCGCTACTCCCTGCGCCAACAGGTTGCGCCTGATTTTTTGCACGTTGGCGTCACCTACCGCCATGCCAATGCAAGCGGCTTGGCATGTAGACGCATCGGGCTGGCTAAGATTTAATGCCTTAACCTTTGTCACCCATTCAGTACGCTCAACTGGCGCAAGTGGTGGTTGCTTGACAGGTACGGCATTGTCCCAAATGCTACCTAGCCCCCCATCAGTGCTGAGACTGCCGGCAGGTAGAGCACGCTCTACGGCATTCCAGAATGCAACATGATGCGGAAGGTCAAAATTAGTGTGCTCAACAAAAGATTGCAGTGTTCGTGTCATGGCTGGTTGTCATTGCGGAGATCAGGGTTAAGCGTCCAAAAGCCTTCTTCGTACTTTTCGGCCTTTTCTTTTTCCTTGCCGGCGGTGCCGACAATATAGCCTAGCACCACGCCAGCGCTTAGCGGGCCGCCGGCTCCCATACCTGCGATAGTTAAGCCCTTGTCCCAGCACTGATCAATGTCGCCGCCGGCAGCGCGGCAGTCCCTGATGTACCTATGCCCTGAAACTGCAAGCGTAATCAATACTATTGCGGCACCAGCAAGCCCAATGATTGTTTTTACGTCAAGCTGCATTGACGTTTTGCCTGTTGGAATCTTGGAATCGGAACTGGCTTGCGTCATGGCCGGCAGTGAGGCTGAGCTTACTGTACTGGAGGCTGGAGCGAATACATGCCTGAAAGGTTCGCTGCATCGAGCAGCGCTTGAAGCTCCGCCAGGTCTGCTGCGTCTACCTGCGTCTCCACGGCAGCCATGAATAACCAAATGGCAGACTGCAGGCTATTCGGTGGCTGATTCGGTGATGGCGACGGAACCAGACCGGCCTGAGCGTCCTTAATTGCAAATCCCATGATTGTAGTCGCATCGCCCGGTATTGAGCTGGCGCCTGATAGTATAAGCGGCACAAGTTTTGTTTGATAAAAATTGCTATTCAGAATTCCCTGATAAAACAGAAACGGATTAGGCATTGCGTTAAACGCCGCCAAGATAGGTGGCGGGATTGCCAGCGGATACAAGTTGGCCAGGTTGTTGGCGTCCAGCATGGACTGAATAATTGCCAGCTCGTCGTTTGATGGCTGCAGCCAGTAAAGTAAACGCCACATCGTCAGACGGATGGCGCTAGGATTTGGGTTTCCCGCTTTGGCGTCAGCGAATGCTGCGATAAACTCTGTTGAGGCAGCAAGTAGCGGCTGGAATAATGAAGCCTTTGCGCTGATTGTCGAATAAATTGGATGAGCAATTAAATCATTGTAAAAACCGACATATTTTGGAATGGGCGGGTCAGGTGGGTGATACAGAATTATGGCCGCCTCAACTTCCTCGGCTGATGCAGTGCCGTCCAGCACGATGGGGGGCCGGTTACCGATCGCGTCGGTGATCGTGATAGTACCCGCAGCGGAGTTATACTCTATAGTCATTAGACAAGAGTCCCAAACTTAAGGAATCCTACTGGCACTCTGCTAAGCCCCATCGCAGTGGCAAAAGTTGAACTGGTTAAATCTGGCCATGTTCCAAATGTTTGAGCTATGGTATAGTGGAAACACATACTAGTGCCGCTGACGCCACTCATACTGCTGGGCCCACATATAGTCCAAGGATAGGTATTGGTTGCAGCCAGCGCCAGAAACGTAACTGAAGTTCCAGTGCTTACGTTGACGGCCCAAAAATAGGGAGTATTAGCAACCAGGTTAAAAGGTGTCGCCAAAGCGTCAAACACGTTCGCATTCGCGGCGGCACTTAACGAGGCGGTTGTACCTATTGGTATTCCAGTCGGATCTCCATTGGCATCCATGCCATAAATGGCCATTTGAAACACTGCCCCCGCCAGGCCCGTTAGAACCCGTGCGTGCATTTCGTCAACGCGCCCGGACCTTTTAAGATCAAACGGAATCAGCGCGATTGTGTTTGCGCTGATTGCAGCACCATTAGCGGTTGCTCCCAGGAATGGCGTGATAAGTTTGCTGGTTGAGTAAACCGTGCTGGCGCCCCCGCCGGCTGGGGCCTGCCATAAAAGTGAGCCATCAGGTTGCCGCGTGGGGGTTTGCCCTGTTGCGCCAGGGGAGCCGTCAATTAGCAGGCCCCCGCGCAGATCAACAGATGTGAGAAATTCTCGTGCCATCAGCCGATTACTACAACGCGATAAGCATTCGTTGCCGGAGCGGTTGCGAATACTACTGCCACCGCATTGATAGAGGGCCGTCGTTTGTCGGGCTCTACGTCGTCGTAGTCTCCACTATTCGGGTAAACTGTAATGCTTACGGCTCTGGTCCCAAGGTTGTGTGAACAAGTAAAGCTAAGGGTGCTACCGTCGCCAACGTCAAACTCTTTCTTCCTGAGTAGTAGCGCGGAATTTTTCAGCTTTAGCGGAGTGATGAAGCGAGCGTCATCGGTTCCCGCATCGGCTTCGGCCTGTGTTGCAACTTCGGCAACGCCGGCAGTTGTTTCACTGGCTGATGGCGCTGAAGTGCCGAACGGTATCCAGGTAATTGCAGTAACGTCAATGGTGCCGTTTACCGCTGTCTGCCTCCAGGTTGTTTGCGCGTTTACAGCGCCTTCATCAATACTGACAACCGCCGATTCCAGCTTATCAAAGGTGCTGGCATCAAGCGCCCGAGTCATTGGGGTAGACGCACCATTCCAAACGTAAATGCCGTTTTCGGCAGGAAGCGTTTGATCTCCCAGCAACGCTCTATCTTGGGACGCAAAGGTTACGCCATTCATGGACGCTCCTGGAGCCGCTATATTTACGTTCCCGGTGCTTTTGACGCGAACATTGTCTTTTGGCGCAAGGCCTTCAATAGCGGAATCAACGTAGCCTTTGTTTGCGGCATCACCGGCCGCAGTTGGGCTCGGAAGGTTGATAACCTTGCTAACGCCTTGAAAGTCTGCGTTAGCAAAAAACTTGCGGGCCATGGTGCTTCTCGGTGGAGTTGGGTTAGATCAATCGGGCTAAACCCGCAGTGGCTGGGCTTAGTGTGACAACGGTTTGATTGACAGTTGGGTGTGCAATCTCGCCGTCGATCTCCTGACTGCCGGAATCCAGCAGCTCAACACTAGGACGATAACCTAGGCCATGGTTGATCGTCCAGGTCGTGGCCGGCGTGGACTGCTGGTAGACGTAGGCGCCAACACCGCCCCCGCCGCCGCCGCCAAAGTTTGCAATATCTTGAACGGTTGCATCTACGGTCGTCATTATGACCGCAGTACCAGTGCCTGCGCCTACGCCAGTTGCCGTAAAGATCAGGCCAAGTTCATTAGCATCGGCGCCAATTAACGTAAAGTCCGTAGTCCCTAGTGTAGCGATCCTGTAGGGTTGGCCAAAGGTAAACAAGCCAGCCGATACGGTCGCACCGGCTTGATCCATCGGGATTCGCTCAGTGCCGCTAAGAGGCAGCGTTGCATTTGGGCGGCCTGAGATCGTGGTAGATTGCGTCATCGTGCCCTTTCGCTGTAATGCCCTTCCGGCGGGACGTAATCATTGCGCTCTCCTTGTTGGTACGCCAGGATTATTGCAAAAAGAGCCAAGAGGGTCGCAATGATCCATTTCGCCGTATCAACGGCACCGCTCGCTTGTGACTGCTTGACTAGCACGCTATTGTCAACCGCGCTTGTCCTTTCGGCGATTTTCTTTATTTCCTCCGTCAAGGTAGTAACCGACCTATCCATTCTGTTGACGTGCTCTTTCAGTTCCTCCCTGTCTTGTCTCCGTATTTCCTGATTTGCTGTATGCTCAGTCTTTACCACGCCGGCAAGCTGATCAACGGTCACTTCAAGTCGGACCAAGCCACTTTCCAGCTTGCCGATTCGCTCCTCCTGTCCGCCGAACACTGGTAAGCCTGGCCGTGCTCGTATAGCATAGGGCTGGCCGGCGGCGACCGTCAAGGAATCAGGCCCGCTGCAGGGCCAGTGCGCCGTCACCACTCCAGAACGCTTTGGCGATGATTGGCTGCTCTGGATCGGTGCAGTCCAGGCTCACATCACCGATGACGATTGTTCCCGCTAATTGGATGATGCCGCCAACGGTTGTCTGAAAAATGTCATAGTCAGGAGTCAGCTTGTGCGACTGCAGGATGAGTCGAAGGTCTGCTTTTAAGTCGTCGTCTGTTTTGGTAAACGCAAAATCAAGCATTTGCCATGCGCTTTGCGCGGTGCTTGTATCATCAGAAAACTGCAACTTGAAGCTAAAGCTGCCGCTCCAGCCAGCTAGGCCGCCGGTATTTTTCTCGAAATCATCGGCTTGCGTTGTACGGCTTAACATATTGCGCTTCATGCTTGCGTCCCATGAGAATATATTGGCGACATACTTTAAGCCGCCGCCAAGATCAAGTTGCGCTGCTCCGTGGGAGCCGACGAGGACGGACATAGCTGGATTGCTTTAGCGAAAAACGAAAGGCTGTTTGCCTGAACCGTAGCACAAGCACTGGCGCGGAGACGTTACGTTATTGAAGACAGCGCCATGTTTACAGTAAGGAAACCTTTTTGAGGCGCCGTGTTTATAGTTGGCGCATAGTACGACTCGCTGTCAAGGTCAATAAGCATATCCGGCACGGCGCCTTGCTGTGTGGCTGCTGTTTCGTTTAACCTAAACCCTTGGAGAAAGATGTTCACATCTTCTCTTGGATATTCAACTGGAGAACGTTCATCCCAAGTGGCGGCTATGACGTAATCAACGTTTGCGTCAAGTTCCGGGCCGCCAGTAATGTCGAACCAGCAATAATAGGGTGTCACGGTTGGAGTGCTATCTACGACACAAGTAGATGACGCCAGGAAATCTTGCTGCCATATAAGCGTGGGTGCTCCGTAGTTTGGAGCACCCACGTTCGACCAGTCCCATATCCCTACCGAATGATCCATAGTGGAAGGCTGGTTGACGCCAGACTGCACCGGCTTGTAGATTCCTATGCGCGTGAGCCGTCGCGCAAAGTCCGTGGCAAAGTGATAGCCTATAACATAGGGGCCATCGTTTACCCGCAGCTCACTTTGCTCTGGAACCGGGGCTTCATTAAGGCCAAATACTGGCGGGTCAGATTGTATTGGATTTTCAAGTGCCGGGGCCGACTGAAATGTTAATTCGTGAATCAAGTCAATCGTAACAGTGAAGCGACCGTTCTTTACCGATAGCATGACCGGCTCCCTTTCGATCGCCCACGCTACATCTATGAGTCTTTTCCTGAAATTTGCGTCGTCCACGCCTCCTGCCACCTCCGCCGGCAGTTGACCAAGCGGCCATATTCCGCAGCCAGTTGCTTTCCATGGCAACAAAAGCGCAAGCGCTTCATCGCCTGTCATGTTTTCGTAGCTTAATTTCCACCTGGATTCGCTAGGCAACGAACCAAGAATATCTGGATACGACGTAGAGCGGAAGCTGGCAGTTATGACAGGATAACCAGGCAGCGTCAGCTCCCAGTTAGTCGGAGTGTAAGCCGGCAGTGTAAATGTCATATCGTGTAAACGGCTGCCGCTCTTAGCTTGATTGGTATTCTAACGCTGCAGCGCCTTGCCTTGACAGCCCCAACCCGTGGTGGCCCCGCAAAGTGCCAGCTTGAGCCAGGAAACGGCAGCGTGAGCAAGGTCTTCAGCTCTCCGCTGGTGCCGGCCAGGATCTCTTCGGTCAGCGGTATCGAGGGCGCCTGAGACAGCGAGCCGTAGATCCCGTAGCTGTCGTCCCATACTGCGCAAAGCTGTTCAGCTTGCGCGTAGGTGATATTCTCCCATGCAAGATCCATCTTGTCGCCCGATGGTTTATTGCAAAGCCCCCAGCGAACTGTGCGCCCATTGCGCATCTTCATGCGCTTTTGCGGCCACTGGCCCATCGTAAACGTTCTTGCCGTTGGCACGATACCTGGCAATGCGTTAATAATGTTCATAGCTCAATCACCCAATTTGCGTCAGTTTCGTACGTCGTCCAGTTTACCCCAAGCAGGCTAAAACCGTTTGCGTTGGTGGGATGATGGAACGCATCAATAGTGATAACCCCTTCGCCGTCAATGTTCACTTTTTTTATTTCATACACACGCGGCTTGAGCGAGCTGTCTCTTATAGCAAAGAAGCGATTTGCGGGAGAAGCCTTGCCGTTAAGCACGGTGATTTGCTGCTCCTGGGGATCGCCTTCCATGTCCCAGGTTATCGCGTTATAGGTTGCGTTGCCTGCTGGCATTAGCCATGGTCGTGTTGAGACAATAGTTCCGTCGTCTTGTATAAATCCCTGGAACGTATTGCTATAGTTGACAACATCAAAGTCCATGATGAAAAAACTGCCAGAACGGAGCTGTGCCGCTAGTACGTCTGGCGTTGTCTTAAAGCTAATCTGGTGATCGTGGATTGTCACGAATCGGATGTAATAGCAGGCTGCGTCAATCGCTTGCCTGTAATTCGTGCACCACTTTGAAAGGTCAAGGGTCTTCACTGGCGCATTAACGCTAGTGCTTGCCATCCGTACCATTGCCACGCGCTCACGGGCGAACAATGGAGCTTCCGCGCCGGTTGATTCTTCGCGCCATTTAACCTGCACGATAAACGGCTGTCTCGTCATGTAGTCAATACTGTTCAGCCTGAAGGAGCCTTCTTCGATATTGCCATTGTTAAACTGAGCCTTAATATCAAGTGGCGCGTCAAACTCAATCGCTTTTTTGAGGTAGTAAACACCGCCAAGGCGTACCACTTTAAGCAAGTGAGCTAGTGCAGTTTCTGATGCCCAGTCCAGAATACTTAGCGGCTCATCCTCTACTGCGTCATAAAAGTATTCTCTGTCTTGGCACCATTGCGCTGCTTCCTGAAAGCTGGGCCTGTCAATCTGCGCCAGTTGCGTGGGAGGTGATGCGCCAAGTCTGGGGTTTGTCATTATTTCGCGGAACCAGTCAGGCCAGAGGTGGCTTGGCCCTGTCGTATCGTTGACAAGCAATCTGCTCATTTCATAGCCGTTATTGCAAAAGCCGCTGAAGGATGCAAGGCTGCTGATTTCCAGCGAAGCCATTATATTCAGTCCTACCGGGCAAAGCGATTCGTAGGAAGGAATAGCATCAAGGTCATCGTAGTAATTGACTTGCGCGATTTCATGCTCTGGCGCATTGCCGACTGATGATTGCACATTGTCATACGGGAATGCTTCTGCGAATCTCGCGTAGCCGTCAAACATAGAATCAAAATCCCAATCGGACCAGCCGTGGCCAATGTTTTGCGATGGCTCAAGTTGCGCTATCTTGCGATGGCTTTCTTCCGTTGGGTTGATAACGTACCCAGTCGTGGTAACAGAAATATCGCCCGATACACTGACCACTTCGCCGCCGCTATTCGTGTCAAGCACTACAATCCTATTAAGAGCGTTTTTGCGAATCTCCCAGCTTGGCATGGGCACTAACCTGCGCTCCCATCTTTTGTAAGCCGGAAAGTTGGTACGCACATAGTTGTAGACCTCTTCCCCTGTTACGCCGGCAACGGCAAACACTTCAGGGAATTGCGTCCAACTGGCTCCGCGATTGTCGCTGTACTCCAGCACAAATGCACTGTACCTAAGCGTTTTGCATGTAACCTCGCTGCCGCTGCTGGTGTAGATCGAAACGGACAGCACCCCGCCAGCGGTATTGCCGGTTTGGTTGAGGCCGGCCTTTGCGTTAATGGTTTGCACGGTAGGCGATTCCCTGAAGCCCGTCATTCCGTTTACGGTTATACCAACCCTAGACTTGATCAGTATTTCGCTTACCTTAAATGCCCTGACGGCACCAACCGATGCTACCGCCATGCGAAAGACTTGTGACGCCATCGAGCATGTCTTATATCGTTCTTCAGTACCATTGAGCATATCTGATATGTCGTCTTCGGGATCGTGTTCAACAGGCAAGATTATGTTTCCTGTTTGAGTTGCAAGCGCTGGCGGGTTCAAAAAGCCTGGCCCGACAAAAGTCGCGCTGCCAGCCCTTACGACCCTGAACACATACGACACAGTATTGCCATTCCCCGCCGGCTCTTGCTCTGCATCGCTAATGAAGATCGTCTCATTGGGGTCAGTTGAGATCCTTTCCTCCAGGATGGCCCAGCAAGTTCCGATTCTATAAAGCTCATTGGGGATAAGTGCTGAGTCAGCAGCGTTCTGCAATGCTGCAACAGAAGACGCTATGCCGCTCATCGACTCCTCAAACGCAGCATTGTTATCGTTAATGCGTGAGTTTGATTGGTCTACCTTGATTACAGTGTCAGCGTTGGAGCTGCTGTGCAAAACATAAAGCAGATAATCACCGATACTAACGCTTTCCTCTGTGACTCCAAAATCAGAAGTGACCACATTTGCGCCATTGCGCTGACGCAAGCCGCAGCGTGTTGACCAAATAATCTTGCCCTTATGAAGCTCGACAAGCGCTGCTGCGTCATCATCGGTCCGCACCTTGTCACTGCTGCTGATTCTGGCTGTAATTGTAGGCTGGATTGTTACGGTAGGTCGGCGCATCATTGCATTGGGGCACCAGCCGTAAAGGCCAAATGCCCTGCTTGTCGATGGCGTTTCAGCCATACAGAAGGCTTGCTTGTACTGGTTCTGGCCAATGCTGACTGCAAAAACATCTTGCCCGCCATAGTTGGTGAAATTCCCAACGTCAGTGCTCGCCTGCCTGCCGGCAATCAAGTCAGCGCTAGCTATTCTGCCGCCAGTTGGCGAATAATAGATGCTGTATCTGGCTGAGTTGGTGATTGCGGCGCCAGTGTAAGTGTAGGCGCCAAGTGTATTATTGCCTAATGCCCAGCCGGCGGGATCCCAGGCATCCTCGCTCATATACGCAGAGCCGGCCAGGAATATGAGCCTCGCCATTTGCGAACCTTTCCATGCCAGGATCTGCGACCAGATAAGCGGCATCCTTACGCGCACGCCGCCTAGATTGTTCTCGCGTTTGGCGATAATGATTGGCACGAATTGCCCAATTTGCGCTGGCTCCTGTATCGAGTCAAACCCGAAGCGCGGCGACGACCTTTGATTGCTTGTAATTGGCGAGCCAGTTTTTCTAGTGGCAACGATCCTGGATTGCTGCTGGCGAGGGAATAGCAGGGACGACAGTAATGTAAGGCCAACCGAAATCGCCAGGTTGACAAGTACCGGCACAAGCGGGCCACATACTGGCCCTTCTGCTGGACGCTCTACTGATGCCTTAAGCGTAATCGCCTTCCACTCTTGATACACTGCCTCCGAAACGCCAAGGATCTCGGCAAGACGTTTTTCGTATGGCAGGAGTGGGATCATTGCAGGCGATAAAGGTTCATCTTGCCGCAGGCAGCAAGCGGGCCGACGATCAATCGCCCGTAGTGCCTCACTGTGATCAGTGTACGTTCATCCGGCAGCACGCCGATCCCAAAGCTGTCGTCTCCCCGGTCGAAGCGGATCAGCGCACCGGCCTCAGGCTGCTCGATCGGTTCGGTCAGGCTGTGCCAGTCCCGCCGCAGATCGTCCCAGGCGCCGCTGTGCGCAGCCGCATACCAGCGCTCCATCCGTTCTGCCGGCCAGGGCAAGCCCAGCTCCTCGCGGGTCGCCTGAGCGGTCCTGAAGCAGCAGGCAGCTCGACCGCCTCTGGGATCTGCGCCAAGCCCCCAGGGCAGGCCAGACCATTTGCGCCAAAAGGTCAAAACGTAATTCCTCCGCTGGATGGCAGTGGCCCGACTTGAGCCGCCGTGAGTCTACGGGTTGGCGCGGTGCCGGTGACAAAGTTAAGGGGATTCGTAAGCCTTAGCGTTACGATCGGGAAGTTATCGTCACCATCTTCCTGATCTGGGATTGCATCAGTGTAGCCGTAAGCGTCACAAACGCAAATAGTAGAAGACAGAAAGTTTAGCTCGGTCCATGTCGGGTATCCGCCTGCATTGTCAGGAGGCGTGCCAACAAGCAATACAGTCGAAATCTTGATAAGGTTAAGGTCCGTAGACGCTTGCGCCAGTTTTGCGGTTGTAATCATATTGCCAGGCGCAATTAGCTCAAAGTCGCCGCTTTCGTTGCCATCAGTTGAAATGTCGCCTGCAATACTGTACGGGCTAAACTGATACTGCAAGCCATTAAAGGTTCTCGTCTCTCCAATAAAGTAAGGCTGATACCGTTGCGGCACCTGGAATGAAGCGCCGGAAGGAGTCAGAAACTCAATGTAGTGGGTAGCGTACAGCATTAGATGTTCACAAAATCACGGACTTCTTTGCTGTTTCGCATACGAGCTAGAGTTCTGGCTTCTGCCTGCTTTAAGAGCAGCGCGTTATTCCTGCGCATCTGTTCCTCCGTAACCATGCGCTCGCCTTGCCGTTCGGTCACAGTGTAATCCAGCTCAAGCGGATCGGATTGCTCGCTGCCCTGACGTAACGCAGCGGCCTTCTCCATATCACTGCGCGGCACTACTCTACCGCTAACGCCAGGGAAGAAAAACTCTGGCTCTTTTTCACCTACGACATAACCCTTTCCGGCTTGTGCCGTGCCACCTTCTGCAAGAAAGCCGCCGAATGCAATGCCGGGGATCGCATCGGAAATTCCTTTGCTGAATAGGTTTGTGGCACCGCCAGAAACTGCGGAGCCCAGTGCGCCAGATAGCGCTGAGCCGCCTCCCAGAGCGCTGGAAAAGGCCATCTGAGCGGTGACTGTCTGTAGGGCCATCCCGAATGCCGCGACCTGCCCAGAGGCCAGCATCGAGGCCGATCCCAGCGCTTGCGGACCAGCCACCTCCGCGCCGGCACCAAGCATCTTGACGAGTGGCCCTTGTGCGCCGCCAAGCAAGCCGCCAAGCTGCCGTTGCATCAGCGTGCCAAGTTGCTGTTGCGCAGAATCAGCAAAGCTCCTGGCAACAGTATTCAGCATGTCGCGGCCTACGTCTTGGATCGTCTTGGCACCGTCAATAATATCGAGCAGGCCATTTGTCAGGCCGCCAGAGATTGCATCGGATACGCTAGTAATGTCTTTCTCAAGATTAGCCCAAACAAGTCGCTCATTTTCAAGTCGCTTGGTTTCATTGGCTACTCCCATCGCCATCGTCGTGTCACCCTTAAAAGTCTTCAGCCCTTGCTCATAAGCGCGTGCTTCTGGGCCGATAAGTCCTGCACGCAAGCCAGCACCAGTAAAGCGAGCGTCCTGCCTAATTTCGTTGATTTGCTTGCGGAAGTCATTTTGCTTGCTTAATTGTTCAGTTTGAGCTGTAAGGTCAGCCAGCTTAGCTTTTTCAGCATCACTGGCGAACCTATAAAGATTGGATGCTTTAAGCAGCTCTACATTAGTTGCTTCCAGTGCTCCGCGCTCCAATGCAGCGGCTTCTGCCTTGCCAACCGCCAATCCTTCCTGTAGTTGCAGGATCGCAGAGCGGGACCGCTCTTGATTCTGTAGCTTGTTGTTATCTTCAAGATTTATGCGGCGCTGCTTCTCTTCTCCCTTGGCGATCTCGACTGCTTTGCCAGCCAGGGTGTTAATTTGCTTGGCGACAGCAGGATCATTGCCATATTCCTTTTGAGCTTTCGCAAGCGCACTAACGCGATCTTTTTCGATCTGCAGCAGCCGCGTCTTGCTTTCGGCTTCAATATCAGCAACTGAAGCAGCATTATCAGTAAGGTCAAGAATCTTTTGCCTTGCTTCAATCTGCTGCTTTAGCGTGTCTCCTTGCTGCTTAAGTTGGGGCAGTTGGTTGGCCTGCAGAATCTGCTCAATTTGGCCAAGCTCGATACCTTTGAGCTTTAGCTTGTTTGTTTCTTCCAGGATTCGCTGGGCTTCCCCTAGACCGCTCCCGACTTGCAGGTTCGCCGCCTTATTTGCAGCACTAATCTTTGCGCCAGAAGGAGTAGCGCCTATAGGTACTGGGCTAAACTTCGGCTGGGGAATGCTGCTAATTTGTGCTGCGGTCTGGCTTTGCGCGTTAGTGCCCGCCAACTGCTGGTATGCAGACCTTGCATAGGCTTGCCTTTCGCCTAGCGCTACAATTCCAGCTCGCTCAAACTTTTGCTCAAATACTTTTGCAGCTTCTTCCGGCGTCCTGGTTTTGCGAAGCGCCGCAAGCGAAGCACTTTCGCTGCCTTGCAATTCGTGAATAAGGAAATCAATTTGCTTGCCTAAGTCTCCAGCTTTTTCTGGACTACCAGCAAACCTAATCAAGTCTTCCTGCCGGCTCCCTGTCCATTGCGCGATTCCATAGCCGCCCACGCGCTTTGGAAGCCCAACTTGACCACCCTCGTTTACCCTTGGGTTCAATCCAGACTCTCTCTGGAAATTGCCAATAATTCCAGCCGCCTGCTCTGGGGTTAGCCCCAATCGGCTCATTAGCTGCTTGCCGATAGATTGTGCGCCTGGCGCGACTGGGCCACCGGAACCGCCGCCGGCAGCGGGAGCCCCCATGGTCGGCAGCAGCATCATTGCCTTCATCCATAGATCAGCCGCTTCCCTTGTACGGTCGCGGACGTAATCTGAAACCTTCATCTTGTAATCTTCTACCGATCGCACATAAGACAACTTGCGTTGCTCAATGTCCTCTATCTCGCGTGCATTTGTACGCTTGTAATCTTCAACATCACGATTGAGCTTTGCCATCGCAAGCTCAAGTTTCTTCCTGGACTGCTCTATATCCGCTTCACCTTCTTTCCTTGCCCGCACCGATTCGCGGACATTGGTTAGCAGTTGCTGCTCAAAGCCAACTGCGGCGGAGAATGTCTGGCGAGCGCTTAGGTCGCTGCCTTCAATGCGGTTTTGAGCGCTAACGCGGCTATTGTCAATTCCTTTTTCTGCCGCTTGCTGGCGCAGGTCAAAGATTTCGCGTTCTTTCTTATAGCTATAATCAGCAATGTCCCTATTGAGCATCGCGCCATCGCGTTGCAGGTCATACGCCTGCCGTTGCAGGCTAAACGCTTCACGATATGCGGACTGGATTTGATCGGCAAGTTTGCGCGATTCCTGGACCTTGCTTGTCTGATCGGCAAGTTTCTCTTCTGGTGTTTGCGCTTGACGATTGCCGGCACTGGTAGCAGCCACTGCTCGACCGCGATCCTGCAGCTTGCCAAATAATTGGCGAGCCCCTTCAAACGGAGACAATGCGCCAAGGACCGAACGGCCAACCGGATTTTTGTTTAATGCGTTTCGCGCAGAAGCCGTCTCCTTGATTCCAGGAAGACTGCCTACTTTTGCGGCAATGGCAATTATGTCGTTTATATTAGCGGTAAAGCCAACAAGGGCAGGCAGCAACTGGGACTGTATAGTTCCAGCCATGATCGACCACTGCCCCTGTAGTCGCTGCTGTTCACTGCTTAGCGCATTTAGGTTACGGACACTACCTGAACCAAGACGCTTTTCGACTTCCTGCAATACAAGCGTTTGCGCATCGTAAGCGCGACCAACTGAAGTAAGCTGATCAACATAAAGCCTGGTTGTTCCAAGGCTGCGGCTAGATGCAAGACCACTTTTTTCTAGCGCATCCAATGCCTTGCCTGGGCTTCTTATCGAGTCGGCAAGTTCAGTCAGGTTATTTACTGTTGTATCAACGGCCTGGCCTATTGCGGTGCCGACGAGGGAGAGGCCGAAGCCGAAGTTGCCGCCTGCGATGCCACCTGCAAAGCCACCCGCCGCGCCTCCTATTGATGCGCCGGCACCTTGGCCAAACAAGGCGGGGAACGCACCACCAATTAACGCATCACCAAACGCACTGCGCAAGTCGCCTTGGAAGAAGCCTTTTTGCTGGCGTTGCGCTTTTTGGATTCTCTTAAATTCCGCAATGCCAATGTCGCTGCCGGGGCCAATGGGAGAAGCGTACTGATCGAACATGCCAGGGCGACCACCCTGCCCACCCATCGGAATAGCGCCAGTGCGACGCACTGGGCCACCGATGCGAGCAGGGGCATTGACGCCGATACCAAGATCGGCTTGGCGTTTTTCTTCTGCTAAGGATTTCTCCCTAAAACGCTTGCCTCTATCACGATCAGAAATTGCCTTTCGGCTTTCCATTTCGCTTAGCGCTGTTTGCCAGCTAGACCTTACATTTAGATCGCGGACAGCAGCACGCTGCTCTGCTTGCCTTTGCTTGACACGATTCTGCAATCTTTGATTAAAGTCTTTTCCGGCCTCTTTGTCACTTGCCTTGAATAGGTCCGCCTCTCGCTTTGCACGTTCTTTTGATTCACGCAGTTTATCGTTAAATGTTCTGTCGCTTAGCGATACTTCGGTTGCAAGTCCTTTGTCAACTGCGCCCCTTGCCACTTTGACGGCGGCATCAATACGGGTTTGCGCTGTTCTGGCAGTTTTGAGCCCAGCCTTTGCGCCAGCCTCCATCCTGTCTATTATTTTCTTGGCTTGGAAAGATGCAAGCCTAAACAGTTCTTGGTCGCCACTTTCTGCTGCTTTTGCAGCTCGATTAACAAGTAGCCGCGCTCTGCCAACTTCCCTGCGCGGGAAGGCGGGACGAGTTACGTCAGGATAAAGAAGCTCACCAGTTTTAGGATCTCGCGCTGTACCGCTCGCGGCTTCCATTGGGCGCAACCTGTCGCCCAGCTTTCTTGCCGCAGACAGTCTTTCTACTCTGCTTCTTGCAAGCCTATTAGCCTCAAGTTGCGCTTCATTGTATTTGCTCAACGTACTCGACAGTGCGTTCAACTCAACGGCTTGCCGCCTTGTAACTTTTGCGCTTGTATCACCCGTGGCTGAAATGACGCGCTTTTGAACGTTATATGCTTGCGTTATCGCAAACACTTTCTCAATAAGCCCCGGCGCATTGGTTCCGCCACCGCCGCGCCTAAATGCTTGCAGGCGTCTTTCGTATTGCGCTTCAAAGCCGCCTAGTCTTAATTGTTGATTAGTCGAGCTGGCGCTTTCGGTGACACCTCTTAAAGTCCTTTCCCTTTTTCCCGCAACTCTATCTCCGCCCAGCACAAGCGAAGGTAGTGTTCTCTGCTGGAGTCTTCTGCCGCGCCTGATTATCTCTCGCCTCTCCTGTAGCGCTTGCCCTAATTCAAGCTGAGCATTTTTTGTTTCAGCTTCTGCAGCATCAAGTCTTGCCCTGGCCAATCTTCTCGCGTTGACGTTTGGCCCTTGCAGATACCTGCCGCTTTGCGCATTGCGTCTTTGTGCTGTACTTCTGACGCTACCTTGAGAAGAAAGCCGCTCATCCCTGGTATCGACAAGATCCCGAAGCGCTTTATTTTTTTTGCCAAGATTCGTGCTTAATTCGTTGCCAATGCCTGCAATCGCTTCACGAACATTATCCGCACGACTTTCAATACTTGCCAGCCGATCGTCAAGCTGCTTAAGCTGATCGAGCCCTTGCAGTGTGACTTTCAGCCGGCCTTGATAGTCAGACACTCCCGCCTCGGCACCAAGGGCTCCACCTTAGCGCCTCTCGGTTCAGCGGACAGGCGGGGCTCCTGGTTTCGGGACTTGATCGGCCAGGATCTCAAGGTATGCAGCGTGCATAATTATGTCATCCTGAGTTGCGTTGCGCTTAAGCTGGGAAAGTGTCATTCCCAGCTCTTTGCACAACGCAAGCCGAAGCATTAAGGCGGGATCAGCCTTGATCGCCTCCTTTATCGCTTTTGGGATCTTCGCTTGCCAGCACGCCCCCGTTGAAGATAAGGGCTTCCATCATGGTACTCAAATCAGCTTTGGCGTACTCCTGACGCATTGTGCCCTTGTCAGCGACTGGATCAAACATTTTCGTGCCATCCTCATATTCAGCACGAAGAACCAGCACGCGCAAGCCGTAAGCGTTGGTGCTGTTGTCGGCCTTGATTCCTTCCCTGATTCTTTCGTCTTCCGCTTCAGTAAGCGGCGTGTAGTACATATCGAATGTCGCACCAGTGCTCAGCGTGATCTCCGCTTTGCGGCGCTGGCGTGTCGCCTTGAGCAGTTCTTTGACGTTCTTAGACATGAGAGTTGTTCAGAGCAACGATGGAATCATAGCACTGGATCAGCGCATGAAAAAGCGGGACCGAAGCCCCGCTGTGTGGCGATCCACGGATAATCAGAAGCCAGTCAAGCCAAAAAGGTTGGTGGGAGTGTCCGAAATGCGATAATTGACAGAAACTTCAGTAGGGCTATCATCTTGCGAGATAGCGCTACTGAGGCCAAGTAGGACGATGGGGAAAATGCAAGGCAGCGAAGCGGCATCGTCAACCGTGTTCGGATTGCCGGTGGTAGCTACAGCGTGGAAATACGCCTTCAGCTCAGCACCGCTTTGATCATTGAACATCGTGCCCTGGATGATGCGATTGGTGAAGGCGGCGCGATCGTCAGTAAGACGCAGCGTTAAGGTGCCGCTACCATCAGCAAAGCCTGGCTGGAATTTGCGGAATCGAGCCAACTTGGGGCCATGGCTGGTGCCAGGTCTACAAGGAAGAGAGGTAATGTCAATCTCGCCCCTAGTAAGGGTAAGATCAACAGATGGGACTTCGCACATGGCATAAGCCGTAGCAAAGCTCATTTCAATATGGTTGTCATCGCCGGGAGTGTTGGCACCGCCAGCGCCACCGTTGCCACCAAAGGCAAGCGCAGCGCCGCCCACTGTTGCCGAAATAGTGCAAGTGGTGGGAGTGGGACGGGTCTTGATGTAATAAACCGTGCCATCGGTGAGCGTAGCGTCAAGATTAGCGGTTCCTTTTTCAGTGAAAGTGATAGGATCGTTGACACGGAAATCGGAATTGGCGGGAATTGTCAGAACCGAAGTAGTCGCGGGACTGACGGGTGCAGGGAAATCAGTCTTGTCAAGCAGGCACGCCAAAGTGCCTGGAGGCTTCATTGTGATCATTCCGTCCTGACCAGTCAGGACGGTGGTCGGGCCGCAGGAAGCGACGGGCATCGAGAGAGCCGGCCCGTGGCCGGTGCATAGGGCTTAGCGCCTACTGTAGGGCAACTGGGCTCCTGCCGCCAAGGTCATGGCCTGTGGCGGGCTGCCAGGGGCATCGAGAAGCGCGTGTAGTGGTGCGCCCGGTCCTGCAGTTGCGCCTGGGTTGGCCCTGTGACTGGCCCGACGCGAGCAACGATCTCCTCCGTCGCTTGCGAGATGGGGCCATTCAATGCTGATAGCGCTTCAATAATTGGCCCAGCAATTTGCATCCCGCGACCAGGGCCGATGCCTTTACGGGTGAAGATTTCGCATACAATAGAGCCGCGTATATGCCACTGCGCCTGGGCGCCGATAACAGGCTCCTGTATCAAGCCAAAATTTACACGCACAAAACAGTATTCGTCTAATGCTTCAAAGTCTACTGCTGTTTGATTTTCAGCGTAAACTGGCACGGGATCAGCAGCATCAATCACAATGCGCTCATAGATGCCGCGAATTTGCTGGAGTGGGACTGTCATTTGTTTACGGGGCGAATAAAGCCAGCTTTGGCGCCTTTCTGGAAAGCAGCTTTAAATGCGCCGCCTTCCATATAGGTAGTGTACCAATCTTTTTGTGCAGTTGAAATTGCTGGTCTTTTGCCTGATTCCAGTATTTCTTCTGTTGACATTTCCTTCACATCACCGCGCAACCTGCCAACCCTTCTACCAACTGCGACAGGCTCTTTAATTGGCCCTTCCTCTTGCCGCCGGAATTTGCCGGGAATAAGATCCATGGCCTCTTGCGCATAAGGCGAAGAATTGCCAATAAATAGCTCAATCTTGCCAACGCCCATTGGCTTAGATGCAGTAAATTGCCCCTTGGCATTGCGACCCTGCACCTTAAGCTGTGGGATATTGAACAGATTGTATCTACCGTCTTCGCCCCTGGCTTGCACGCCTCTTTTACCGTCAGCAGTTTCTACATACCAGTCCTGCCTAAATTCCCCACTCCAGGCCGGTCCAATAGCAGCCAGATCATTGACAACTTCCTTCGCAGCATTGCGCAACGCATTGATAGCAGCGTCCCTAACATCATCGGCCATTTTCTCAATGCCAAATCCTTTGCCCTTTTTGACTGGTCTTTTGCGTCGTGCCATTATTCTGCCCTTGCCATAATCTTGCTTGCATACATTGTAAACTTTTCTGCCCCGCCTTCTATGCCTTGTGTGATAAAAGGCTTGCCATCGAGCGTTGTAATCACCTTGCCATCTAATGTCGTCAAATAAATTGGCCCAACAGGAGTTCCATCGCTGCCGCTACCGTAACTTGCAACTTCGGTTACCTTCCACTTGCGGCCAAGGTACTCCAGTCGATCGCTAGACGTAACAGGCCATGGCACTGTTTTATGGTCAACCCACACTTCGACTTCATGCCCTTGCTGCACGCCATTGCGCTCTGCTTTCTTTGAGCGCGTCACAGCGCCAGCGGCAATAAACCTTTTCTCGATGCTGGGCACGCTTCCCGCTACTTCATCGTAGGGGCCGAAACTTACCTTGACATAGACAAGTGACTGGCACCTGTACTTGTCTATCATCTTTTCGGCAAGTGGCTTTGCCCATACATCTTGAGGAGCGGCCATTTATCCTCGGAACATTGGGATCAAGGTTTGGCTTTGCCGGTCAATCCAGCAACCAATTAAATCAATTAGCCATGGGTAAAGGCGTAGCACGGTGGGCGAGTTACTGCCAACGCGCTTATCCCTTGGCAATACCTTTGCGATAATGCTAGGATCAAAGTATTCCTGCTCAAACACATCGAACTTCTCCCGTTTCACGGTTGGGACCGGGAGCTGATTGGCGGCGCCAAGAACTGCTGTGCTATCATTGAACAGCACAAGCGCAAGTTCCGACGCAGCAGCGATGTAACTTGCGGTCAACGTTTTACCGCAGCACGTTGTCTCATCAGTACACCAGCGCAAAGTACGCAGCGCATCTTGAGCAGACTTAAGCGCCTGCCCTTTTTGCGTTGCCGTTAGCGCCGCCCAGTTGGCCGCCTTGAGCGTGGCAGCCATGTAGGTGTCTGCATCGGCTACTACGATCAGCGCGGGAGGCGTGCAGTTGCACGCTGGCTCGCTGCCGACAGCCGAGTAGGCATAGGGTTCGGCCAGGCGATGCCACGGCCACCAGCGAGTTTGCATGGCGATCAGACTCCGATCACACGCCAAGCGGTGCCGTTGTACCAGACCAGAGCCCGAGCAGCGCCGCCCCCAACAGGCGCAGAGCCGGCGGCAGGAGAGGTGGCATCGGTCACGACACGGATCTGGCCAAGGCTTGCAGCTACGGGGAAGGAAGAGGCTGTAGGGAGCGCCGCCACCGTGGAGGTGCCCCGAGCTGTGAGGAAATTGAACGCGGCCATCTTGGGGGCTATGCAGGAGCTGGCCCCCAGCATAGCCGAAGTCGAGCCATGGAAAAGCCCCCAGGACTTCGCAGATCCTGGGGGCCAAACCAACGGAAGCAGTCCCCTATGACCGCCCCTCAGATCATAGCGCTAAGGGTCAGATCGTGCCGCCATAGGGCGAATTGACAATCAGTCGCACAACGGGGATCAAGCGCGGCTCCTCAAAAGCGAGAACAAAATTAGAGCCGGTTGCAAGCTGTGCATTTGTGGGATTGTCGAAGATGGCATTCCAGGAAGTACCAGCAACGTGCTGAACGTGATGGTAGTCAACAATGATGCCGTCCTGCTTGCTCAGGGCATTGCGGTCAGGCTCGATTTCCATTGGAATTTGATCGCCTTCTCGCATCACACCAGCGCCAGCCAGGTAGCAGACAAACTGCCGCTGCTGGCCGCTGGTGCCAATGATGGGGCATTGGTCGTCAACAACAACATTCAGGTTGCCAAAAATGCCAATCTGCTGGCTGCGATTGACGCCGCGACGGTCGGCATCGTAAGCAAGGAAGCCCACTTGCTCCAAGTAGGCGGCAACAAGCGAGTGCATCACGATAGTCGTAATGTCACTTTGCCGTTCGCCCAGCTTGTAACGTGCTTCGATCACATTCTCGGCTGTCAACCAGTTAGAGATAGTGGAACCAGTCGTAACCGACTTGTTAACGTTTTGCGTGGCATTAAGCGGGCCACCAGTGCCAAGCAAGCCCTCCATTTGGGCGATGAACTTAGCAGTCCGCAGCTTGTTCATAGCGGGGGCAAGCTGGCTGGCCAGGGAAGCCATTGGGTCTTCGCCAATAGCAAGCCGAGACAACTTATCGCCGGCATAGGCAAAGCCGCGATGAGTGATAGTAGCGTACTGAGTCGAAGCAGTGACTTTCTGGTAGGTAAAGTGACCTTCACCAGAAATGCCCCAGTCATTACTGGAGGTCATGCGTTCTTCGATCGGATTGATCGGGTCGAAGAACGGCGCTTCAATCCGAGTGCCAGTAGTGGCAGTCAGCTCAGAACTTGTAGCGATGATGCCAGAGCGGATCATCAAAGACTGCAGAAAAATTTGTTCCTGCAGGTATTGGCTAAACGGAGCCGACGTTGCAAGCCGAGTCAGACTTGCAACGTCACCTTGAAACGTCCCGCCGTAATTGCCGAGGTAAGCCACTTGAGAGAAAGCAATGGTGTGCGTTGGTCAGCAATACCGCGCAGCAGTGATGCTTTTGCTCAAGGGCTCAGCGCAGCCTTACCCTTTGCTTTTGGCGGCTGTATCCGCCTCAGCCTTCAGCTTAGCAGCAAGATCAGGGTTGCTTGTCTCAAGGTCAAGCCGCATGGTCACATTGCCGCCAGGAAGGTAGGGATTGCGCGAGAGGTCGATGGGATCGCCTGCGGCAGGCCGGGAGCCCATGCCGCCACCGCCGCCCTTCGGCTTGAACAGGTAGGCGTACTGGGGATCCTTCCGCAGCCTGCCGGCGAGATCAGCGATGGTGCCCTTCTGTCCGCCGGCAGTGGCAACGGTTTTCCCGTCATCATCCGAGACAAACGAATGCAATAATCCCCATGCGTGATCAGGTTGAAAGACTTCGCTTGCATTGAAGACAGCCAAAAAGTCAGAGCGCAGCCGATCCTGAGTGCGCTTTTCTTCCGCTTTTGCAATAGCTTGATCTCTTTCCTCAAGCTGCTTTCTCAGCTCCTCCTTTTCCTTTCGCTCCTGAGCAAGGAGTTCGGCAGTTCTGCCTTCATCTTCAAGCTCTTTCTTCTTGCGAGCCTCTTCCTTGTCACGCAATTCTTGCAGTTGAGCCTGCAACTGCTTTTTTTCGTCCAGGATTTCGCCTTTCTTGCCGTCAACAGTAGCAAGTCGCTCCCTGAGACTCTTGGCTTCCGCGGCTTCGGCCTGCAGCGCGGCGATTTCATCTGGTGTCATGGCTTGATTGATGGATGCGCTATAGTGTAGCGCGTAACCCTCTCAAGGAAACAACCGTGGCAAACCCAACCGCTCAAGCCGTGGCAGCACCGCCCGCAAAGCCGCCTGTCGCGCCACCGCCTGCGCCGCCTGCTGAGTCGGTCACCGAAACCGGTCCCGAAGAAACCGCCCTCGAAGAAACCGCCCCGCAAGTTGAGTATGTCAACATGAGCGGCCTGGTGCTAAAGAAAACGCAATACTCTGATGGAGAATGCGAAACCAAGGTGCTCAAAGAGCCAATGATCGCCCCTGAACTTGTGCGTGCTACCCGCAAACTACAGCAAGCTCGCGGGTATTGATTACGGCATCAGCGCAAAAGCCCTCTAGGCAGTAGCCTGGGGGGCTTTATTTTGCTTGCCGGCAGCAGGCAACGGGCGATTTGCGGCCTGCTGCTCCATCAGGAACTTTTTGGCCTCAGCTTTTAGCTTCTCAACATTTTTCAGCAGTTCTTCGCGGTCCACATCTTCCGGTATCCATTCGCCCTGGAACAGGATACGATGGAATAGCTCAGTCGTAATTTGCCCCTTATCTTCTAGGTCACTTAATACGCTTACGTCTTGGCCGAGCAAGCGATAGAAGTCAAAGTCTTTATCGACTATAACTTTAGGTGGTTCGATGTTTCTGTATTCAGCGGCCATCTTGAACGCTTTATTTAATCCTGTCTCAAGTTCCATCGCCGCAACTGCCAGCACGCAATTTGCTTGCTGGTGGTCAATGCGCTTCGCGTCAGCACTTTCTGCGACAAACTTCTGGCCTAAAAGTTTTGTTACGCCAAGGTGCGAGATTTCATTTTCCAGGCGATCCAGAAGTTCCGCTTGCGCCACAAAGGAGCCAGCATCACATTGAACCCAGTACGCTTTGTCTCCAGTGTTCATTTTGATGGCATAATTGAGCCCCGTAACCCCTTCTTCGCCATCGTAATTTTCAAGCACTAGCAAGCCGATGGCGGCAATATGCAGCGAATGCAACAAGTCAGCCAATCGCCGGTAGTGGGCAATGTTAAGGTGTGCAACATCAGACAATGGAGGCGTTGCGCATAAGTAGCCCTCTTTTTCGGCGTAAATGCTGACAAGCGGAACGTAATTAAGAAGAAGCTCGCCGGATTCAATGCGATCCTGTTTGTCCGCTTCAAATACCTCATAAGCGCCAGGTCTGATTACGCGAGCAATAGGTACATACTCTTCGCCGTAGTCACCAGCGGCAGTCTTGCGTTCCTCCTGGTAGCGAAACATCGTCAGCGATGCGCCTGGATCGTCGCTTGCTCGCCGGCTGCCTAGATACTGCCATGGGTCAACCGGCACGAAATATGGGCGCAATGGGTCGATTTGATCGGCCCCAGATTCGGCCTTGCGTCTTTCTGCATCGACAATAATTGACGACATGCCATAGGTCAACGCAACTTCCAGCCGTTTTTTGGCAAACTGATCCAAGGAAGTATCGTCACCGTCAACATTCTTCCTAAATTCATCTTCCCAATACGGATCGCCGCCTTCTAGCTTAATGCGCCTGCGAAGCACCATGCCGGCAGCGTTCGCAATCAAGCGCTTAGTAAACGGTGCCAGAATGGAAAGATTAACGCGAGCAATCCATGGATCATATTCAACATTTTGCGAAGTCTTTGTCTTGTTTTCTCTTGGCTCACGCGGCAAGTACACTTCCGCGTTTTCGTGCAAGTATTCAGTGCCGCTTGTCACGGCTTGCATAATCTCCCACTTCTGCCGCATTCGCAGTACAGTGGTATCCATGAAGAATGGACTATCCTTGTCCGTGTAACGCGGATAAGCAAGCCGTATTCTCGTTATGTCCACTGTGGCGATCCGTTTGCGGCCAGTCTAGCCTACCGGCACTGAGGCGCACAGGTTACAGTCAAGGCAAGATTGTTGAACTGGTGTGACCGTAGCCGCAGCCCCGACAGGACTTCGCCAAAGCGGTGATTTCGTAGTTGGCAAAAACCAGCTTTCCTTGCGCCCAATGCAAGGGTTGATCTTCAATGATCGCCGCCGCTTTCGCGTCGTCCTGGCTGGCCGGCGTGGGGGAAAGACATTGCTCGGTGCCGTCGAAATGCTGCGCGGTGCCGCTGAACGCAAGGGTAACTACTATTACGTTGCCCCTACCTACCGAATGGCAAAGGAAATTGCCTGGGATACCTACAAAAGCATTATTCCAGAACGCTGGATACGAAAGAAGAACGAGTCTAATCTTAGGATTGACTTGATCAATGGCTCGGTTATCTATCTTAAGGGTTCAGAGGATCCTGACGCATTGCGCGGTCCTGCATTGTCCGGTGTCAATATGGACGAATGCGCGTTTCAGGAAGAATACACCTGGAACTCAGTCATAAGCCCTGCGTTATCTGACCGCAACGGATGGGCGCTATTTACGACCACACCATCACCCGAAGGTACGGCGGGTTGGTTCTATGAGCTTATTCTGCTACTGAAAAATGCAGAGCTTGCTGATCCTGGCCTGGAGCGCTTGGATCCGCAGCAATGGTCGCTTTACGAATATACCTCCGTCCAAGGTGGCAACATTCCGCTTGATGAAATCGAAAGAGCGCGTAAAACGCTTGCACCAGAAGTATTTGAACGCGAATATGAAGCCAAGATTCTGTCCAATACGGGACTTGTGGTGTCCTGCTTTTCGATGGATAACATTGACTCCACTATCGAAGACGACGAAAGACTGCCGCTTTATGTTGGCATAGACTTTAACAACGACCCGCTAACTGCAATTCTCGCTAACATTGTCAAGGTAAACGGCAGAGCCGTAGAATTGCGCATTTTTAATGAACTCAGCCTAAAAGCAGCCACTACATGGGATCTCGCGGAAGTGCTCACCAGGGAATATGGCGGTGACTGCTGGGAGGATGAAGATGCTGACACTCGCCGCCGGATTATTACATGCCCAGATCCAACCGGCAAGCGTAAGCAGACTTCGGGTATCGGTGTCAGTGATCATCAAATTCTGCGCAAAGCTGGCCTTACCGTTTATGCGCCAGAAGCGCCATATAATACTGCCGACAAGATTCGCGCCGTCAATGCAGCATTGCGCACTGCTGACGGAGAAGTGCATACCAGGATCCATCCACGCTGCCGGGAGCTAATTAAGTCATTCCGAACGCTTGGTTACGCCGAAGGTACAAGGATGCCAAACAAAAAGCTCGGCGTTGACCATGCGTTTGATGCGTTCGGCTATTTGTGCTTGGGCAAGTTTAACTTAGCAAAAGGCGAATCGGGTACAATCACGAGTCACAGGATCTACTGATTCTCTATACTTCCTCGTTTTCCGTCGATTCTGCCGGCGGCAGGAAAGCAACTGGTCCTCGCCTCGGCCAGGAAAGCCGCCAGGTTTCGATCTGCTGCTCAGGTGGTTGTATCGTATGCCACCTTTCTCCGCAGCATTCACAACGCCGCCTCCTTACGCGGCTGCCGCACACCATGTAGCGCGTTTCGACTACAGTTACATCAAATGAGCGGCAATCAGTGTTGACGCACTCGATTCTATTGTTTCGGCCACCCATTAACGCGTTACGCCATTGAGCCGATCTTCAACTAGCTTGGCGTAGCCGGCAATGTCATGCCAGCTATCGGCGTAATTCGGGTCGCCGCATACGATCCGCCCAATTTTATGGCAGATCATATCCAGCGCTTCCTGCTGGTCTGCTTCCAGGGACTGCGGAGAGCCAAGATGGCGCTGGATCGTTGCTTTCAGCTCCTGCGTGATCGCAGCGTGATCTACGAACCTGCCGTAGCGACTGCCGCGATCCTTCAGTGTTTCCTCAAGGCTTGCCATGGCTCTATCCCTTCGATGCGGTAACGGTTGCATCACCATTGTACCTGCCGGTGACGGCATACGACCGGCGAGGTGTCGCATCCATCCGTGAAAACTTCATCTGGCCAATCTTAAGCCCCGGCCAAATGCCGATCTTATGAAGCTGGCGCACATTTATCAGCTCTAGCGTGAGCTTAGATCCGCCCCAGCCGGGATCTCCGAATCCGGCCATCAGGTGTTGAAACCCCTCCCTTGCACGGGAAGATTTAAGGATAAATTGCCCTTCTAAGTCTTCGGGCATATTAAACAGCGGCTCGGCTTCGGCCAGGAAAAACTGTTTTGGCACTATCAGGTAGGGGTTTTCGCTCGTATATCCAGCGATCGAGTACGGCACCATTGCCGGACTTTCGGCTGATTCGATCATGATGTTGCTGCCTAACCGCAGATCAAGCGATGCTGGGTTCAGCAGCTCGGGATCAAATGGAACGACCATGCCAGCCATGCAGCGGTCGTAAATTTGCCAATCAGCAAGGGTGCCCATGATGCGTTGATTGTTACGGCTTCATCCTACCATGCTCTTGCCGGCAGGGATGAGCTATGATATGGGAGCCATTGCAGCCATCATCATGTCGAGATACAAGCGTGATCCCTATTTGCCTTCGCCTGGGGTGTGCGATTGGCTGCTGGAGCAGAAATGGAGCGAACGGATTCCGTCTATTGAGATGACCTTTCCCGAGGGAGGGGCATTCGGCTGCTCCCGTTCCTCACTGAACGGTTATCACGAAGCTCACGCAGCGATCGGCTGCGATGAAACGGCTCGGCTATTTATGCCAGACGATGCGCTGGACTCACTGCGCAAAGACGCAGCAGAAAGGCAGGAGCAACACTGACCCCATGGAACGCCCACGCGATTACACGATGGTCCGGCATGATGGCCAGCCTGGTTGGAAGCTGCCGTATTCATACAAGCTGCTGCCTTCTGGCGGTCGCGTCGTCGTCATTGACCCAAGCGGCATTACGCGGCTTGTTTCCCGCAAAGCGCTTACCCTGCAATAGGCGTGCTATGATTGGTGTGTTCCAGCCAATGGCCCACCATGCTCCTTTCAAAAGCCAAGATAACTGACCCTGCCACGGTTAAAGCGCTTGAGAATGCCACTAAAGAAGACGGCGGCGCTACTGTGCCCTGCCCGTGGGGGAGGGAAGATGGCCGCGAGACGCTTTACCCTGCTGCCAAAGTTGAAGACCATAGGCTAGACTGCGCAGTAATGCAACGCGCTAGCAAGCAAGCGGCCGATGCTGTGGCACGCCAGGCACGCCGTCAGGCTGAGATTGATGCTGATGCTTTGCGCCAGGCTACACAAGGCATGGTGAAAGAGAAAGAGTCCGAAAAGCCTTCAGTTGATCTCAAGCCTCGGCATGAAGTTGATAAGCAGCGAACCGCGAGCATTCTTCAAGCAATGATTCGCTATGTGCGAGTCGATAAGGCCATCCCAGAAGAATGGATGGACGAATTAAGCGATCTTGTTTGGCGTCAGCGTGATAGGCTGGCGGCTAATACTGAAGATTGAACCCCTGCCCCCCCTTTTTTATTGTGCGCTGGCTTTATGCTGGCGCATTTTTGTGTGTGGGTATATTTTGGGGGGAATGAAAAACAAGCAGTAGTTCTGCTTAGAGGTGAACTGTGGGTATATTTTGGGAGGATTAGAGAATTGGTATTATTTTGGGAGGATTAGAGAATTGGATGGAGGAGGTATGGACACCCCCGCCCCGGTACACCAGAACCGCAACCCTCCCCCGGTCGATATAAAGAATAGGAGGAGGATTGCAGCCTGATAGGTTAGGTGTGCGTGCTGCCATCGGCGAGCATGGCACCATAAAGGCCACTCAATGGCAGTGTACCTGTCAGCGTTACAGTCCTGCCACTGCCATCATCTTCTGCCATGAAGGCGGCTTGGCGCAATAAAGAAAGCACGTCGCGCTCTTTTATGATGCTCCATTGCGCTAGCTTAGAAAGCTGAGACTCTGTTAGCAGTTGGAACGATTGACCTAGGTGGCCGTTGTTGTCCAGGAGCGCTTGACGGTAGGCCATGGGAGGCGATGCGGTGGTTTGCTCTCTAATAATAGGGTCGGATGCTACGCTTGCGATCCGACCCGTTACAGTTCGTAAGGTGGTTAGGTTACTTCGTGTGCTATGTACGGTGCCGCATTGCCTTCGGAATCGTTAAACCAGTCTGTGGGTAAGCAATATGTCTTGACGCTACCTTCAGACTCCAAACAACCTGCTCCCGGCGCACAAGGGGAACAATATGAACACAGCGCATAGTAAGGTGATTTAATTACAAAGATGCTACCGTCTGAAGTAGTATCAAAGGTTAAACCGTTCTTGTCGTACCTATATCTAACAAAATCCCCCGTATTTTCGTACTCTATGTCAATAGAGTCTAAAACAGTCTGCGCTAATTCTTCATAGTCTGCCGTCACAGAATAATCCGACAGGGTAGCCTTTAGCGCACCTTCGACTTCATCTTTAATTGCGCTAATCGCATCTCGGTAATCTACATCTTCAGCTTCAGACTCCACAGTCTCCCAGAACCACGATGGCAGACTGTTAGCGTATATTACGCCGTATGCTATCCCAGTCTCAATATCTTTATTGGCCAAACCGTGGGAGTAATCAATGCCAGAGTAGACTTGTGCCATGGTGATGATGTGGTGGGATACAGGTTAACCCTAGCACGGAATGGCACGCTAGGGGATTAAATGCTTAACACTTATTAACAATCCCTGACAGCGCTGAGATCACCGTCAAGAACGACAAGGAAAGGATGATCTTTAGCATTTATATATGCCGTGCCAGCGTTACTAATGTGGCAAACGTAAACGCGATACCAACGCGAACCTAAACGGATCGCGTAATCGGTGGGAATCTTTCTACCGTATCCCATAGAATCGCGACCCGCGTTAGGGTGGCCGCAGAATGGGCGCCGCTCTGCCTTGAAATCGGGGAACACTTCTGAAAGGTAGTCACAGCGTGCCATGGTGTGTGGTGGCGTGGTTTACTCCCATACTATAGGGCATGAATGGCACGCTTGCGCGTGGGAGCTTAACAGTTATTAACAGTGACAGCATTGTCAAGATTCGACAATTTTTCGCTTGCATCTGCTAGTGTTCTTGCATAAAAACAATCTTTATCGTTTCTTTTTTGCACAAGCCATCTATATTTTGAGCCCTTAGGATTAGCTCTTTTTATGAACCATACTCCGTCATTACTCGCTGACCAGCCTATATATTCTCCATGCTTGCAGCTTTTGTCGATGTTAGGGAATGATGCCATGAATGCCTCCTTGAATGAATGAATGAATGAATGAATGAACTATTTAATCTTCATCATCTTCATCCTCAAAACAATCATCATCTTGGCAATCATCGGCCATGCAGTCAGAATCCAGCCAAGGGAATAGGTGAGCTTCCATGGCCATTTCGTCGTAGTCAGGTTCCATGATGAATGAATGCAACGGGGGAATGAATGAATGTTAAATAACAGCCCGTGCCATCACGCTATAGCACTCGTCAATCTTGCGGCCCTTGAGATCATGCACGCTGTAAACATACAAAGAACAGCCTCTGGGGTCGGCTTGATGGTAGATTGATAGGCCATGCTTAGCTGCAATCTTGCGAGCAGATTCTAAACTCTGCTTCTCTTTATCCTGAATAGTTGGGCCGACTACAGTAAAGCAGCCGCAGCGATCCTGAAAATAACGCTTAGGCGTTTCCTCATTGTCGCCATGCCACTGAATAGCGCCGTTGCATTCATCCTCATTCCACCGATGGATGGTTTTAGCTAGCCTTTTAAGGCTGGCCCATTCTACAGCGGTGAAAGGGTAGCGGGTTGCAGTTGCGGTAGGCATGATCTGGTGGTGCGTGGTTGACTCCTGAATAGTAGCGCACCCATGGCACGCTCGCGCATGAGCGCTTAACACTTATTAACAGTGGGCTTCTCGACCATATTCCACATCATTTTAAAATGACGAACTTTGCTGCATTCGCCGTGAATGTTTGACACGAATTGACTATTGAATCCCGAAGTATATCCATCTTGAATTTGCATAACTATTCTCTCTAATGCGAAAATGATGTCGTCGTCAGTTTCGCCGGTTACTTGCGCGGTGAATTGGAATGCCATGAATGCCTCTTGAATGAATGCCCCCATACAATAGCGCATGAATGGCACGCTTGCGTATGAATGCTTCACAATTAGTCGCATGAATGCCAGTCTCGGTTGAGACTCACTGCGCTGCAAGGGTTCTCAATAAGACTCGGCTTGAGTCTCACCTGTCTCAACCGTGAGATTGGCGCCAGTCGCAGCCGAGACCGGCTGAGACTCACCGGCAGGGAGGGAAGCTGGCTGCTCGATCGAGACGGTCAGGATCAAGTCTTCCTCTGCCAGGCCGGACGCCTCTCGCAGCTCCCCAGCCACCTCTCCGGCACGCTCCAGCAGCTTTGCCGCAGCGGCGAACTGACCGGCCCGCAGGGAGGCTTGAATGGCCTTCTGACGGGCGGCTGCCACCATGGCCCGCCTCAGCTCCGGCGGGGCACTCTCGGCGGCGCATAGAGCCGCCTCTGCGCGGCGCTGAGCACGCGAGATCAGGGCGGGCTTAAGGCGTGGATGCTTGGCCCGCAGGAGCCAGTTAACTTGAATGGGCGAATATCCGCTTGAATAGTACGCATACGCTTGCTGAATGAGCGTATCTATGCCAGGCTCCTCTGGTTTATCGCTTTGATCCCATGATGCCTGCCAAGCATTATGTGTGCGCAATAAGCGCTCACTATCTGGCCGGCAGTGGATAGGAATTGCATTTACGTCAAGCGCGGAATCCATGCTGCTGGCTCTATCTGCTCGCACAATACATTAACGGCGCCTTCTTCGCTCGCGCTTTTATCTGCCGGCAGGAAGGAGGATGGGGTATAGGCTGAGCTGATATGCTCATGCGCCTACAAACATTGACGTTACCCATGTAAAAGCCTCTAGGGACCGGCAGTAAGGAGAATGCCTTAAGAGAGAAACCAACTCTATGTGTTTTTTTTTTCGGTGGAGTGCTGATACCGTTTTTGTTTTTTTCTTTCTAGGCCCCTTGCTACTTTTTTCCCAGTCTCACCGAATCTCACTGCGCCGGAACGCTTCTACACGGAAACTGTCAATGTTCGTAAGGAGCCTCTAAATGGAATATCACCTCACCCTCCTTGCGCCAAAAGGCTTTCACACACAGGGCAAAATGTTCGGTTCTCACGAGTCTTATGTGAGACAGGCAAAAAGACAAAAAAAGCCATAAGCTCACCTGATCAGTCTCAGCTTGAGACGGTTGCGAGATTGGCGAGACTGTCTCACTGATCTCATGGCCGTCTCAGCCTGAGACTGGGTTAGCGGCGCTAGTCTAGGATGTATATAGCCCGCGACAGGTCATATCTGGGATTGTTGAAAATATCAGGCACGGACCAAGAATGCAGCTCATGCAATCCATGGAATGGTACGGCAGGAAGAAGTACATCAACCTGCCATGGATAGTCAAGGTCGAACCTGTTAAATCGCGCCTTAATTACAATCCAATCAGCTCCTGCTGCTACAACCGTGGGAAAGCCGTTAATGTGGGCGAGCATTGTATGATCCGGCTATCCGCCGGCCGAAAGGTGGTTTGTGATGCTGAACTATGATCTCTTCCCCGCCGGCTATTCTCCAAGAATGACGTATTGGCCAACAGTGGAAATCTGAAACTTCTCGCCTCTTCTAGCTTGGATGGTGGTCGCGTGCTGCATAGCTTCAGCCAGTAAGCCTTCATCTGTCACCTTATGAGGCTGGAACACAAGTGTATCGTAAGGCAGAAAGCCCACCCTCCGATAATCGCCATGCTCCTCAATCTTGCGATCAGCGTAGACGATGCCTGCAGGATAAAGACCGATAAACAAGCGGTCTGGATCGGTGCTGATGCTGTCCATGGTGCCGGTGTTGGTTGAACAATGCCATCCTAGCAGTAAAAAAGGCAAGCGCAGTACGCTTGCCCATGGACGCTTAACAGTTTGTGATGCGGCTACTGTCAGCTCCTGATCTGTACTGGCATCAGCAGAAACCGCATCTCTACTTCATCTAGCCACGCGCCAGACATTTTAGCAGTAAACACTGCTGGATTATGCGCACCGTTGCGTTGCATCGTAACAAGGTCATTTGTCGAATAGCGCTTAACTTCCGCCAGGAAGTCGCAAAGATATGCAGCATTAAATGTAATCGGTGCTTCAGTTTCGTTGCCAAACTGACTGGGCCATATTTGATCGACCTTTGGGTATTGCTCTGCCGGATCACCTTCAAAAGCGTAAGCAGGCTGCCATAATGCTGGGATTGATTGCATGAATGCAAGACCATTGCCTGATGCCTCGCCAGGCGATACGTTAGGCGTTTGCTTGCCGCCTAGGATACGAGCATTGCCATCACCAACAACATTGCCAAGCTCAGCCGCCACTGCATAGGGAATGCGCTTTTTGAACGCCTTAGCGGATAGCAGCATCGGCTTCTCGCATTCCCATGTAGGGTCTGGGCAGGTAACGCTAAATGCGCGGTGGCCATCTACGGAGTCGATCTGTATGCCGCCAGATCTGTATGCCGGCCGAACCAGAATGCCGGTCATGGTTTGTTTGGCATCGTCAATAGATGCGAACTGCGCTGCAACATGCAATAGTTGCACTGGAAGGAAGGCGGTTGGCATTGTAGTTAGAGCGATGGGGGAAATGAAGGGTGAGATAGGGATGGGTTGCCGGGCTATGGCGCCCGGCGGGTGGTGGATCAAGCGGGTCTGTTAAGCCCGCGCCGCAGTTGCGCACGCAAGCCGAGCAAAGCGTTTTCGCTGCCGTGTGGCATAGATGCAGTCAGGCAGCGATCTAGCGCGATGATAAGCTGCTTGGTTTCAGGTTCAGTAAGTAGCAGCTCAATCAGCTTTGCATCTGGGATCGGTGGCATCGCTAGCAGTGGTGTTGAACAATGTCATCTTACACCATTTACTGCCAGCGTGCCACGCTCAACAACAAGCGCTTAACAGTTTGTCATGTGGCCGCTTGATTGATAAACTCATCAAATGTCAACCCACCCTCGGGCCTTGGCAATGGCTTCATATCATTAAAGACTCTTACCATTGTATCCTGCTTAAATCGTGTCGTCTCAGTATCTGCTGTATCAGCATAAGCCGCTAGCCTCAGCGACCTACGTTGATACCATCTATAGTTGTAGTAGAATATCCCTCCAACCATGACATTCTTGAATAAAGTACGCCTCAGGTTTACCCTTTTGGGGTCAAGGTCTGGCGAGACGAGTTCAGGCATCTTCATCCTCCATGGCGGCTAATCGTCTAGCAGAGATCGCCTCCTGCCGGGTATAGTATTCGCCACCTATGGTTTCGCCTTTGTACTTTGCAACCCAGAAGCCTGTTTTCTTGGATCTTCGTATATCTGTCCGCTCCCAGCCTGGCCGTCTACCTCTCTTCCGGCGGGGAGAAAGGTAGCATGGCGGGCTGTCAGATAGCGCTAGATTGGCTAGCGCTAGGTTGAGCGGATTGCCGTCAATGCAGATAACATGCTGCGGGCTAGGATCAGCACCATGTGCCATGGCCCACGCCACTGATGCCGCCGGCTGCCGGCCACCAAAGAACAGGTAGGGGATGTTCCCCTGTGTACTGCCGGCAGAATCACCGATTTTGCGGGGACCGCGCTGCTGAAGGTAGGTGAATACCCCCGTAAGTTGGTTGTAGTGGAATAGAGCCTGAAGCTCATGGATTGGCGGGAGTGTCATAGACCTTCCATCAGATTCCTGTCATCTTCGTTAGATCGCAAGGTGTCTAGTTCTGCTTTCTGTCGCTGGAGCAGCAAAGTTGCTACGCGGCAAGTATGCGCGTGATCCGATAGCTCCTCGTCAATGATGTCGTAAACAACTTGATGCAGCTCGCTTTCCCAGTCTCGCGGAATGACGGGAGAACGCTGCAGGGGAACAGTCTTGATAGCGCAAGTCTGAGCCCATGCTAATTGCTCGCATGTATCCAGTGAATCCCACTGATTTGCGTTATCAGCTTGAGCGTTCCATCGCTGAATTAGATCGTGCTCTGAAAAAGGGCCAGGAATCGGATGGTTCATTTAATTCACCGGGGGAAGGAGTGGTGTAGCGTTGTCAATAAGCTCAACCTTAACTTTCTCGATTGCAGAGAAATTCCGACTGTCAAGATAGTATTCTCTTAGCAGATGCAGCGCCTCTCCGACTGAATCGATAGTATTCAGGTTTAACCTGTCAGCATTGCCGTAGCGCCTGAACTTCCATTGCTGAAAGTGATACTCGTCTATCTCAAATTGCACAAGCAACTTTGACGGGCCAGGAAACATGACTCGCTGTACGGAAGCCTTAATCATCGTCCTACCGCGGTGGGGTGGCCCCGGCGGGCGAGAATGGCGCGGGCGAAGGCCAGTAGATCAGCATCTGAGCCTTCCCAGCGTGCAGGGTCGCCCATGTGAGCATCGCAGTAGGCGAGAAAATTGCCGGCCTGGATGATGATCTCTTCATCACTCGGCCCCTCTCCCACCGGCTCAGCCGCCAGGGCGGCGGGGCTAGCGGCCCGCTCAATGTCGTCTGGATCAAGAGGCAACGGGCAGCTTCGACCTGTGGCCGCAGGCTCGCTATCACGAAGCTGTGGGCACTGGTCCCAGTGGCACTCGCCGTCCCTGTGCCCATGGCAAATTTCCACTGCAGCTACTGTGCGGGCAGCAAGGGCTTTGGCCACCGGCACCACCGCCGGGGCGGGGGCGGCAGGGAAGGGCAATGGTGGGCAGCGATCGGCAACCCAGGCAGACAGGGGCGGAAGCCCCCCAACCATGCCGCCGTCGATCCAATCGCGCACGCCTGTAACCACGTCCGCGCTGTAGCCATAGTCCTGCCGCATTCCACCCCACCAGTACAGGCGGGCCAGGGCTTCCACCGCCACCGGCACCACCGCCGGGGCGGGCGCGGAGAGCCGCTGAAGCAGGGTGGCGGCGCGGGTCACCCTAATGCCGAGATCGCGTGTTTCGACTGAAGCGTTGGCGTAACCAGCGGCAATCAAGCGCTTGCCGTCCTCTTCAAGCTGTGCCACCAACTCCCCCACCTCCCCCGGCTCCGGCGCTGCCGGGGCGGCGGGGCGGGCCCAGCGGGCGATCACCGCGTCGCACAGATCGGCAACATCCTCGGCGCAGACGTTACCGATCAGCCGGGTGTCCGATTTATGGGCAAAGGCGCACTCCTGGACCGCCTTTGCAATAGAGACGATGCGATCACTCGGCCCCTCCATCACCGGCTCAGCCGCCAGGGTGGCGCGGCAGATTTCCAAGGCTTTAATCATTGTCCTACCATCGAAGGGTTACGTTCTGCAGCGGTTAGGCTGGGGTGATCGTCGTCATCATTCGGCGGCGGATTGATTTCTTCAATGATCACCGTGAAGTCCTCATTGTCGCTCACGGCATAATCGCCGGTACACATAAAAGCGTGCAGCTCTGCGATTGCGTCGCAATCGAGAAACTCATGGTAGACAGAAGTGCGTATACCTAGCGGCGGGTCGCTTACTGTCCGCACTTGCTTGATCTCGACACTAAATGGCCCTTGCAAGCCTTTAGCGAGTACGTTCAATTCCTCTTCCGAAGGGTGCGCCGTAAAGAAAAGAGTTCTTTCCATGGGATCAGTGCTGAAAGGGCAACGAGAAGGAACAGTGCTGAAAGCGGGAGTGTTTGCGTTGAAGCGCTAAGGATTAGCGCGATAAATGCTATCTTGGTGCGTGTCACGGCGTTTCCGCTGGTGAATCTTTGCTGTCAGCAAGAATATCGACACGCCCAAAAGAGCCCAGCTCACAAGTCTCTACAATGGCACTCATTTCGTCGTTGTCGCCACAGCAGATAACTTTTGCTTTTGCGTGGACGCCTTCACCTATTGTGAGCCAGAGATTGTAACGCCTGGCCTTGGCTTTCGCTATAGCAACCAACGGATAAACAGGTCTCATGGTAGGCAGCGGGTAGGTTGACGATTGAGCAAAGATTGCTGGAACTGGCCAGGTAGGCTGCTGTCAGTGAGCATGTTTGCTCCTAGCAGGATGCCAAAAAGGATAACGAGAAGGCGAATCATGGCGATAGTACCTCAGCAGGCATTGACAACTTTGATGTCGCCGCAAGTCTTGCAGCGCAATGTGTAGCGAATGTACCTTGGGTCTTTTTCAAGTGTGCCATCGGCCTTGGTTGCGTGAACGCCAGCTTGCTCGATGGTTTCCCATTCGTGCTCATGCTTGTGCCAGTAACCGGTGGTCAGGAATGCAATAAGTCGCTTCATGGCGATAGTGTTTCGGATGGGAGTGTGTAAAGAGCAGATTACGATACCGGGGCTTCCGCAATTAACCGTAGCAATAAATCGCGCTGACTGATCCTGGCGGCGTAGGCGGCGTCGCCGGCAGCGCGGGCGGCGTAGGCGGCGGCGTCGCCGGCAGCGCGGGCGGCGTCGGCGGCGCGGGCGGCGTCGTCGGCGGCGGCGTAGGCGGCGGCGGCGTAGGCGGCGTCGTCGGCGGCGGCGGCGTAGGCG